>JGI24712J26585_10001746_pt1 | contig 18327 bp, 12 predicted proteins | sample BioPla3DNA2_FD_26585 | JGI IMG/M metagenome (IMG submission 26585) | reverse complement strand
AATTATTTCCCCTATCTTTGCCCCAAAATTCTGGATTATGAAACGATCTATCTTAATTGTTTTTGTTTTACTGATTGGGCTGACACTGTTGGGACAGTCCTACAATTATGAGTAATGATACTATAATAACCTGTTCCGGTGTGTTTTACGATTCAGGTGGAAGCGAAGGCAATTATTCCAATGGTGAGAATAAAACGATGGTTTTTATTTCCGCCAATGGACATCGTTTGAGGTTTGATTTCCAGTCGTTTCAGGTGGAATCCAGTTGGGATAAATTCAAAATTTATGACGGTCCGAATATTAACTCTCCTTTTATCGGTGAGTTTTCCGGATCAAATACTCCGGGAGTGATTGTTTCTACAGGAACATCCCTAACTTTTGTGTTTACATCAGATGGATCCACCAACTATTCAGGATGGGCAGCAGTGATCTCATGTACTACTCCTGCCTTGGTAGAGTATCCTATGAGTACGGGGACCGTAACTACATGCTCCGCCCTTTTTACTGATAGCGGCGGTACCAATGGGAATTACAGCAATAATGAGGATGCAACAATGACTTTCTGCTCTACAGGTTCAGATTATGTTACAGTGACCTTTTTGAATTTCGGATTTAATCTGGCTGCCGGTGATACTCTTTTTGCTTATGATGGACCCAATACTTCATCTCCAATGATTGGAGCCTATTGCGGCACTATGATCCCCGAACCGATCTCTTCTCAAACCGGGTCCTGTATTACGTTCAGATTCAAATCTGACTTGACCGCTGTGAGCTCAGGTTGGCGAGCAGTGGTGGAGTGTTCTTCCACTCCATTAGTGAATGGGGAGTTTAAAATGATGTCGGGAATCAGATATACCTGTGGAGGTGTTTTTTATGATAGTGGCGGTCCCAATGGTAACTATAAGAACAATGAATCCAATACTCTGACCTTTGTTTCAAGTGAAAACAGAAGATTACAGTTTAATTTTCAAACCTTTTATACTGAAGTTGGGGACAATTTATACATTTATGATGGTCCGACTACCAATCACCCATTAATTGGGGTTTATTCCGGATCAGCAGGATCACCCGGGATAGTGCAATCTACGGGAACATCTATGACATTTAGATTTGTTTCGGATGGTTCATACAACTATCCGGGTTGGGCAGCACTCATCAGTTGTACCACACCCGCTTTACCGGTTTACAACATGAGTAATGACACAGTTTTTACTTGTGAAGGGGTGTTTTACGACAGTGGTGGTCCCGATGCCAATTACATGCATAACGACAATAAGGTGATGACCTTTTGTTCAGAGAATGAGGAGTTTATCCATTTTACGTTTCAACCCAATAACTTTAAAGTTCATCTGAGTGATACGCTTTATGTTTATGACGGAGCTTCCGTTTCCGCTCCTATAATCGGAAAATATACGGGAGACAGATTGCCGGAAGTAATCTCTTCCTTGACCGGTTCCTGCCTTACTTTCAAATTTGTTTCCGATTTGACAAATCATGATGCGGGCTGGCAGGCATTAATTGGATGTACCGATACTACACCGGTTCAAGTTGATTATCGAATGCAGAACGGAGTTAGATATACTTGTGGAGGAATCTTTTACGATAGTGGTGGACTCAATGCAAACTATAGTGCCAATGAAAACTATACGGAAACCTTTGTTTCATCCACAGGTAGTAGATTGCAGTTTAATTTCCAGGCTTTTAGCACAGAAAGTACGGATAAGTTGTATATTTACGATGGTCCAACCGTTAATCACCCGTTAATTGGTGTTTATTCCGGATCAGCAGGATCACCCGGGATAGTACAATCTTCAGGAACATCGCTAACTTTTAAATTTGTATCGGATCAAAATACGCAATATGCGGGTTGGGCGGCATTCATTACTTGTACCACACCCGCTTTGCCGGTTTATAATATCAGCAATGGAACTGTAACAACTTGTGAAGGAGTGTTTTACGATAGTGGTGGTCCCACTGCGAACTATCCTTACAATGAAACCAGAGAGATGACCTTTTGCTCTGAGAATGAGGAGTTTATCTATGTTACATTTCAGCCCAATAATTTCAATGTTCATTTGAGTGATACGCTGTTTGTATATGATGGAGCTAATTCATCGGCTCCTCCTATCGGATTCTATTATGGAAACAGATTGCCTGAGATTATCTCTTCACAAACCGGTTCATGCCTCACATTCAAATTTGTTTCCGATTTTATGAATCATGATTTGGGTTGGCAAGCCTTGATAGATTGTGATACTGTTCCTCATACCAATCCTCAATATTTGATGCAAAATGGGGTGAGATATGTTTCTGATGGATGGTTCTACGATAGTGGTGGTCCCAATGCAAACTATAAAGCGAATGAAAGCTATACCGAAACCTTTATTTCGGCATCCGGAACCAGATTGCAATTTAACTTTCAAGCTTTTTCTACAGAAAGTACGGATAAGTTGTATATCTACGATGGTCCAACTGTGAATCACCCCATCATTGGTGTTTATTCAGGAGGGATGTCCGGANCGCCCGGTATAGTGCAATCTACGGGAACATCGTTAACCTTTAAATTTGTATCGGACAACAGTACACAATATGCAGGCTGGCAGGCTAATATTTCTTGCACTACTGCTCCATTACCCACTTATAATATGTCGAATACTACTATAACTACTTGTGAAGCTGTATTTTATGATAGTGGTGGTCCTACCGGGAACTATTCCAATAATGAGAATTTAGTTATGACCTTCTGTAGTGCTGATTCTTCCTTTGTGAAAGTTGATTTTACCAGGGATAATTTAGGTATCTATTTAGGTGATGGTGATATGTTGAAAATTTATGATGGTCCTTCCATTTCTTCTAGCCCGTTAGCTATTATTTACGGCTACGATATTCCTGAAGCGATCAGTTCCATCACCGGACCCTGTCTGACATTCCAGTTTATTTCAAGTACTGCCAATGTTAGAAAAGGTTGGTAAGCCATAATCAGCTGCGTGGAGCATCCCATAATGTATTCTGAATACAGGATTAATCAGGCTGGTGTAAGATATGTTTGTGAAGTTGACTTTTACGACACGGGTGGTCCCAACGGCTTCTACGGTTCCAGTGAAAATCTGGAGATGACTTTCTGTTCCAACAACGATTGTAACATCACGGCAGAATTTGAGCATTTTTATACCGAAAATAACTTTGATAAACTCTATATTTATGATGGGATGTCGGTCAATGATACTTGGCTTTATACCTGTACAGGAAATACTTTTCCTCAATCGGTTACATCTTCAAATCAATGTTTGACATTTAAGTTTGTTTCCGATTATTCGGGTAATTACAGCGGTTGGAAAATTAATCTGAACTGTAATAAAGCGACTATTACGGCTTCACCATCAGCAGTTGCCTGCGATGGGGATCCGGTCAATTTAACTGCAAATCAAGGAGTTGCATACATTTGGAGTACCGGCGCCAATACCCAATCAATATCTGTTGTTGCAGCAGGTAATTACGTGGTTACGGTAACGGATGAAAACGAGTGTTCCCGACCTTCAGCTCCGGTTGTGGTCAATATCAATCCGCTTCCGCCAACTCCCACTATCAGTGTCAATGAAGGATTGTTGCAAGCCACACCTTCCAGCGGATACACGTTTAAGTGGTACTTTAACGGGACGCTCATCAGCGGCGCCAATTTGAGTTTCTATTGGCCGACTCAGAATGGGGTTTATATGGTTGAAATTACTGATCAGCTGGGTTGTAGCAGTGTTTCAGCGCCTTACAATGTCCAATTTGTGGGTATCGATGAAAATGTTGAAGATGTTTTCACCAAGCTTTATCCCAATCCGTTGACAACCCAAACTACGTTGCTGATTAACACGTCTCATTCGGCTTATCTCCATGTGGAGTGTTTTGATGTTACCGGGAAAAAGATAGCCACCATTTATCAAGGCAATCTCCCCGGAGGTGCTAATGAAATAGATATTGACGCCCAACAGCTCGGTCTCGTTAGCGGAACCTATATCTTAAGAATCCTCTGCGACAATCAAATGATCCATCACAAAATGATGATCAGCAATCAGTAATCAATTACGAATCAACGTGATTTCGGATTTCGGATTTCGGAATTTCGGAATTTTGGCATCGGATTATTTTTTATATAACCCATTGATATTTAATTATATATATTATTTTGAAATAAAAATAAAAGGGGGGCAGACAAGGCTTTCCTTTATTCAAACTTATTTCCCCACTCTGGAATTCCATCCTTTGGGAGAAATTGTGATCAATTACGAATTACGAATTACGTGTTCGCTAATTCTAAATTCTACCTTCTTAATTAATAAAGGGGGGGTTCCTAGCGGACTTCAATCTCCTCTTCCAATTCCCAGAAACCTCTCACTGTGAATTGACTGTCATGCAGTAGGATCCTTTCCGGCTGAATCTTTTCAAGATAGTTGCCGGTGTCCCATTTCCCATTGTGGTTCCGATCAAAAATGATACGTACTTTATAATTGCCCGGGGTTAAATGCTCATAATTAAGCCTTTGGGATACGGTTAAAATTTGTCTGTTAACCACTTTTCCTTTGCTGTCTAATAGCTCCACAATATAGCTGCAATCCTGATTTTCAAAACGATACAAAATGGATAGCGATCCATAATCGCGCTCGGTTTTCATTTTAAAACGGATCTGTATGGAGTCGTTCATCCTTCCGTGATACCCTTGAAAAAGAGAATCTCTGAACAGGAGTGTGTATTCTTTGCCGGGCTCAAAAGGATACTCGACAGGGAGCAATCGCATAAGTGGTTCCTCGGTCGTGAGTGTGTGGAAGGTAGTATCTTCACTCTCTTTGTCTTTGCTGATCAGGGTGAAGGGTAGGTTAGGAGTGGGGGTAATCGGTGGATCAAACAGTAAGGTTAGTGGTTGGTAAAGTGACCCGGCATGCAGTGCAGAAACCTGTGCCGGCGGTGGTGTGGCAGTTCTTCCCCACAATCCTGTTGAAATCGGTTTGTAAGGTGTAAGAATCAGAGTATCAATAAATTGATACTCCGGTATGGTAATTTCTATCGATGCCGTATCTTCAGAAAGAGGGGTAGTAAAAAGGGTCAGGGTGTCTCCAACTGTACCCCATTCCGAATAGAACTCTAAGTCGTTGGATATAAGCAATCTAAGACTGTTTTTTTCAGGAAATACGCTGGGTTTGTTTAATTTGAAACGATATTCTCCATTTCTGTTGACAGATAACGGGGTGATTTGAAACCGTTGATGATCCTCTGTAAAAAAAGAGAGTTCAATAGTGTCTTCCTGTTCTGTCCGTACCGGTTCATCTAAAAAAGCGATTCCTTCACCGGGTAAATCAAAGCGCAGGTTGCTGTTGATATCCTTTAATGCGAATATTTTGTACTCTCCATCGGAGATGTTTTTGAACCGGAATGAGCCGTCAGCCTTAGATTTTGTTAAATATTGAGGTTGTATCAGAATAGGCAGCGAGTCCTCAAACTGATCGTACAGGAAGATAAAAATATCCTTTTGAGGCTCTCTTGTTTCAGCATCAAAAATTGTACCCCGGATCGTTGCTGTGTCAATCTCATCTCCGGTAGAGAAAGCGTATTGATAAATGGGAAGCTCATTCCCTTCCGTATAATCCTTGATGGCATTGGAAAGGATAACATTGTACGTTTTATTGGGTAAAAGTGTATCTTTCCATTCAATAACCAGCGATTTTCCTTTTATTTTGTAATTGGGCGCAGTTGTTAACGGAGGAGAAAAGATGATGTTTTCCAGGGGATTGTTCAATGTAATAAACTCATCAAATGTGAGTCGGATACTTTTTCCGGAATAGTTGGTAGTGCTTTGTGGAGGCTGTTCTTTAACTACAGCGGGTGGTGTAACGTCACGGGGACCGCCGGTAGGCGTTACAATCTGAGCACATCCATGTAGGAGTAGCAAGAGTATGATATAAAGAAAATGGTTTTGTTTCATCTTTAAATAACTCGCAAAATTAGGAAAAATTATAATATATTTGCCAACTATTTATCAGAATTGACCCGATGATCCATCTGATTTTAACTTTTGATTATGAATTGCCCCTGGGGAAGGTGAAGCATTCTTATGAAGATGCGCTCTTTCAACCTACTGAGCAGTTGTTAGAGTTAGCTCAGAAAATAGAGGTTCCAATAGTGCTTTTTGCTGATATTTTATCCTATTACAAGCATAAAGAGAGTCAGATCAGTTCTTTTACTGTTCCATTTGAGAAGCAGCTTCAGAAAGCCTTACAACTGGGACATGAGGTGCAACTCCACCTCCATCCTCACTGGATGAAGACAGAAGTGGGTGAACAGACCTTTCAACCTGATCTCTCCTTTACATTGGAGCATTTTAGTGACGAAGAACTGGAGCAATTATTGCAACTCTCTATCAAAGAGTTGAAAGCTGTTTTATCGCCGATAGATCCTTATTACCGTCCTACTGCTTATCGTGCCGGTGGTTATAATATACAATCAAAGGGGGGCGCTATGATACCACTCCTTCAAAAGTATGGGGTTGCGTTCGATTCTTCTGTGGCTCAGGGCTACTATTTCCACTCCGCACAGTCGACCGTAGATTTTCGCAAACGACCCGCCAAAGGAAACTGGTTGCTTCCCTTGGATGGAGATCTCACTCAGGAGGGCAATTCTTCGATCATGGAGGTGCCGATTGCCGCCAAACCCAAAACCCTTTTTGAGTTGCCGACAGCTTTAAAGATGCGATTGTACGCTGACCGGGCAGTAAATCGGGGCAGCATGATCCACCGGCAGGACGCGATTCCATGGAAAGAGAAAATCAATATGTTCCGCTCCAGCAGAATGTTGAGTGTGGACAACTTTACCTTTACACCTAAACAGTTGCTTCAGATACTGGATTATCATATCCGAAAATACAAAACCGAAGAGGATCTTTACGTAGCCCTCATCGGACATCCTAAATCTATGGGAGAATATGCTTTGGGTTTATTGGAATCCTTTGTAAAAATGACACGCGACAAATATGGCGATGAATTACGGATTACAACGTTTCCAAAAAATGCGAATTAAACTGGCAGGGTAGCAGTTCTGAGACAGAATTGATTACATGCACTTCACCTGTTTCTCCGGCCATAATCACTTGAATGGGTTGATTGTATTTAACCTCATATTCCAGTAATGCCTGTCTGCAACTACCGCAAGGTGGAACGGGAGATTGAACCGGATTTTGCGGATAGACAGCAGTAACCGCTATTTTGAGAATAGGGACACCGGGATACTGAGAGGCAGCATAGAAAAGTGCCGTTCTTTCAGCACATAAACCGGTGGGATAAACGCTATTTTCTTGATTGTTCCCTCCTATGATAACGCCATTGTTGAGCAATATGGCGGCACCTACTTGAAATCGGGAATAGGGAGCGTAGGATTTATGGGCATTCTCTTCGGCGACTTGCAATAATTTTTGGAGATCTTCAGGAATGGCAGCCCTGTCAGGGTAAACGTGAACTTGTGTTGCTATAGTGATTTTTTTCATACCAAATAGATAAAGTTATTTTAGTATAAACTTAAAAATCCCCTTTTTTATTGTAAATTAAGAGTGGTTCTATCACAAAAAGAATCAAACTATTGAAAAAGGCAAAGAAAGTCACCCCGGCATGGGTATCCAGCGTATCTTCGGTGAGCATCGATACAAAAATTAGAATAAAAAAGAGGAAGTAGAGCAATGGTCTTTTTCCGGATGTGAAGAATGGAGCTGCCAGGTATAACACGAAGATAGTCAGGAGGATAATTCCACCGGTCATCCATACTGTAAGAAACTGATTGTGACACCCTTTCTCTTTTTTTGTGATTTGCGAGTTGGTTTGCTCCAATTGCAGATCCAACTCTTTTTTATGATCTCCCAATCCCACTCCAACCCAGGGATGTTTCTGAATCACTTGCCACGAATTTTTCCAGAGTTCAACCCGTTCCAGTAGGGACGATTGATGTAAAATGCCGTATTTATGATATAGTGAGATGCTGAAGAAAGTAGGGTAGAGGGAGCGTTTGAGTCCAAATCCTTCTGTGTAGGCAACGTTGGCATATCCCATCTCAATATTTTTGAGATCCTTTTCAGTGAGAGCCAATACACCCTCTCTATCTTTTGTTAACCCTTTGGAGTTAAGGTACCGAATCAGACCATGCTTAACAGAATCATAAGGGAGTTCGCTCCTCATTTCCCAGGTGGGAATCAGCTCGATTTCACAGATATTCACTCCAATTCTGGATCCATTCTCGACTAAAGAGAGAGTATCGTGGTAATATGGATTGCCAAAACGAGTGTGCGATGGATATCCTCCCCCCTCATTTTTTATTTCAAAATAATTAAAAGTAATAACTCCTAAATAAACGAAAAAGAGAACCATAGAGGTGAAAAACACCCAGATTAAAACTCTATTTTTTTGTTTTTCAAAAAGATAAGAGGTAAAAAAGATAATTCCTAATATCAGCAAAATGGCGATTCCTGTCAAGGTTTGAGAAATAAACAGGTAGGCAGTCAGCCAAAGAGCAATGATAATGAGTAATCCGTTGAAAATCCGGCTATTAAATGCTTTTTTTCGAATTAGAAACAGAATTATCACGATTCCCATGACGATGTTGAGGCTGAAACGGATGTGGGAAATGAAGCGTGATATTTCGCGGATATCATGAATGGGGTTTTTCCATAAATAATAGACAGAGATGGAGGTGGTAACTACCAAAGAGCCGATAAAAGCGAGTAAAATTACATCTATTTCGCTCTTTTTGAGAGGATTAGTTGTTGCTATTACGAGAGGAATAATAAGTAATGGCAGTTTGAGAAGGAGGCTTTGTAGTCCCGTTTGCAGATGGTCACTGTGAATGAGCCAGACGCCTAGCAGTAACGGAAAACTGATGAGCCATAAAAGGGTACGATTGCTTTGAATCCTCTCCCATTTCTCTTTCCAATTCCATTCTAAGATGCTGTTGATGAATATTGTAGTGATTCCAACAGTCATCACGAAAAGTGACAACGGCAACGCTATGGCAATGGTGAGTAGTCCTGCCAGATAGACATATTTATGAAAGTTAGCCCTGGTAAAGAGGTTCATTATTTTCCGCTGAGAATAGATTGATATCGTTTTTGATCTAATAAAATCTGTTTTGCTACTTTGAGATCCGGATCATAAACCAACTGATTTACAATTTTTCCTTTTTGATAATAGTAGCGAGTTACAATTTCCATCGATAAATATTGAGAGATCTCCTCTTGATACTTAATCAAATCGCGCTCTTTTTCCTCTTCTATTGCCTGGTTTAACTGCTTGATAATCGGGTCAATTTTTTCCAGATATTGCTCCTCAGTTGCGACCTCAGTCAGCTTTTCCAAAAGGGCTTCAGTTTGACTCTTATAAGAGTACTCTTTTCCTTTTAAAAACTGTTGAAATTGTGAGTATATTTCCGGAGTAATCTGGAATTTCTCTGCTTCAGTAATTTCCGGATTATTGGCATGATACTGATTAGCAAAATCAAAGATCAGGTTATTGAGTATCAGTGTAATGAGGATTTCATGCGGAACCACTTCATCTGTTAAAATATCTGGTTCAACGCCTCCCTTGTCGTACACTGTTCTGCCATTTTTGGTTTTGTAAGCCACTGCCAGTGAATCAGGGATTTTTGTAGGTTTCTCAGGATTTTCTTTGTCAAAATAATCTATATTTTGTACACATCTTCCACTGGGGATATAATATTTGGATACCGTAATTTTGAAAGAGGTGTTATAGCTTAACGGTAGTATGTTTTGTACCAGTCCTTTGCCAAAAGTTTTCTTTCCTACAATCACTCCACGGTCCAGGTCCTGAAATGCTCCGGAAACAATTTCTGACGCGGATGCACTGGCTTCATTAACAAGCACCACAACAGGAATCTTTTTGTCTAAAGGCGTGGAACGAGTTTTGTAAACATTGTTTTGTTCAGGTATTTTTCCTCTCGTTTCAGTAATGGTCACATTTTGATCCACAAAGATATTCATGATGTTCACTGCTTCATGGAGTAACCCTCCTCCGTTATTTCGGAGATCCAGGATGAGATATTGCATTCCTTCATCCTTCAGTTTCACAAAAGCATCCTTTACTTCACTGCTTGCTTTTTCAGTGAATTGATCCAGTTTGATATAGCCTATCTGATTGTCGAGTAGACCGGAATAGGATACGGCAGGAAACTTAATTTCCTCTCTCTTGATATCGAACTGAAGAATTTCTCCTGTTGTAGATCGCTTCACTTCAACGTTGAGTGTGGTCCCGGGCTGTCCTTTCAAAATGGTACTCACTTCATCAGTGGTTTTCCCCTTTGTGGATTGTCCGTTAATCTTAAGGATAATATCTCCGGCTCTCAGTCCGGCTTTTTGTGATGGTGTACCAAAGTAGGGTTCAGAGATCACCACTTCATCGCCATATTTTTGGATCAGCGCACCAATCCCGCCATATTGACCTGTAGTCATCATTCGGTAATCCTCAATCTGTGATTCGGGATAATAAACACTGTAGGGGTCGAGTGAACTCAACATCCCATCAATGGCGCTTTTTACTAAATCTCCGGGAGATATCTCATCGGCATATTTGGCATTCAATTCTTTCAGTATGGACACAAAGATATCCACATTTTTCGCTATTTCAAAATCATTCTGTGCAGAAACAGTAAATAGCGAGGTAGCCAAAGCAAGACCTAATAATAAACCTTTAAATTTCATTTTCCTCACTATTTCATTAGTTTTTTGTAACGTATTCTTTTAGGACCTTCATTACCCAAACGTTTTTTTCTATTTTCTTCATAATCAGTATAGTTACCCTCAAAGAAGTATACTTGTGATTCCCCTTCAAAGGCCAAGATATGCGTACAAATTCTATCCAGGAACCAACGGTCGTGTGAGATGATGACAGCGCATCCTGCGAAATTTTCCAAAGCTTCCTCTAATGCCCTCAAGGTGTTCACATCAATATCGTTGGTGGGCTCATCCAGCAGAAGTACATTCGCTTCAGACTTTAAAGTTAAAGCCAAGTGTAAACGATTGCGTTCCCCTCCGGACAATACACCTGCCTTTTTTCCCTGGTCGGAGCCTCCAAAATTAAAGCGGGAGATATAAGCTCTGGAATTGATCAGTTTACCGCCCAGCATGATCTGTTCGTTGCCTTCAGAGATTACTTCATAGACGGTTTTCTCGGGGTCTATCTGACTGTGTTGCTGATCTACGTATCCTAAAGTTACTGTTTCTCCAATCTCAAATGTTCCGGAGTCAGGCTTTTCGATTCCCATGATTAAGCGGAATAGCGTGGTTTTACCTGCTCCATTGGGACCGATAATTCCTACAATTCCGTTGGGTGGCAGTGAAAAGTTAAGATCTTCAAACAGTAGCTTGTCACCATAAGCTTTAGAAACCTGGACGGCTTCAATCACTTTATTGCCTAAACGGGGACCGTTAGGGATAAAGATTTCGAGTTTTTCTTCTCTTTCTTTGATATCTTCATTAATCAGTCTGTCATACGCATTTAATCTGGCTTTTCCTTTGGCTTGTCGGGCTTTAGGACTCATTCTGATCCACTCCAGCTCTCTTTCCAGGGTTTTCATTCTTCTGGACTCTTGCTTCTCTTCCATAGCCAATCGTTGTGACTTTTGTTCCAGCCAGGAGGAGTAGTTACCCTGCCAGGGGATTCCTTCTCCGCGATCCAGTTCTAGAATCCAACCGGCTACATTATCCAAGAAGTAACGGTCGTGTGTTACTGCGATAACAGTTCCTTTGTACTGTTGCAAGTGCATCTCCAGCCACTCAACCGATTCGGCATCCAGGTGGTTGGTAGGCTCATCCAGTAACAGAATATCGGGTTCAGAAAGGAGTAGTCGGCATAATGCCACTCTTCTTCTTTCTCCTCCGGAGAGATTGAGTACAGGCGTATCTCCTTCCGGACAGCGTAATGCATCCATTGCGCGTTCCAGTTTGCTATCCAATTCCCAGGCATCATGCTGTTCAATCAGTTCAGTCAATTCACCTTGTCTTTCAATCAGTTGGTTCATTTCATCATCGCTCAGTTCCTCCATAAACCGCATGTTCACCGCTTCATATTCTGCGAGAATATCAACAATCTCCTGAACGCCTTGCATCACTACCTCTTTAACCGTTAAAGAGTCATCCATCTCAGGTTCCTGAGCCAAATAGCCAACAGTATAACCGGGAGAGAATACCACTTCACCCTGATAGGATTTGTCTACACCGGCAATGATTTTTAATAAAGAGGATTTTCCCGATCCATTAAGACCCAAAACTCCAATTTTTGCTCCATAATAAAAGGAAAGGTAAATGTTTTTTAATACCTGTTTTTGTGGTGGGTAGATCTTACTCACATTCACCATCGAAAAAATAATCTTCTTGTCGTCACTCATATCTCTACTACGTTAAATAATATTCTGCAAAGATAACGAAAAAAATATTTTTTCCGTATATTTGCCACGAATTATTTGTTAAAGCTATTTATCTATATAATCCTTTGTTAATGAACTATTTTGAGTCAACACAGATTACCGGATTAGCAACTCATTATGTAGGAAATAAGAATAATGAGGAGGAACTTCTCCTTTCTCAACGTGAGATTTCACTAAATGAGCGGCTCAAACAGGTGCTGCATACCTACTTTCTTTCCTCTTTTAAGGAGGGACAATATTATCAATTTAATATTGAGGGGGAGCAGGAGTCTAACACTGTTCATCAGTTGGTTACTCAGATTTTCGACCATCCGGAACAACTTCACGAGCACTCTGTTGCGATTGCACAACACCTGTATGAGCAGGGAGTTCATCCGAAAATTAAAGGCGGAGAACTTTATGTAGCTTACTTAAAAGAGTGTGTGGTAGATGGAGAAGTGTGTGATGCTGTGGGAATTTTTAAATCTGAACACAAAGATCTTTTTCTCACAATTTTTGAGCAAGAAGGATCTTTGGCAATAGAAACTGAAGAAGGGATTAATATTAACAAATTGGATAAAGGGTGTCTGATTTTCAATATTGATCCTGAAAATGGATATACTGTTTCAGTTGTGGATCAGACAAACAGAGGAAGTGAGTCTAAGTTTTGGACCAATCTGTTCCTTAATCTGAAACCCAAAGAGGATCTTTATTTTTATACTCAACAAGCCCTTACTTTGTGCAAAGATTTTATCAATCAGGAACTTCCGGAACAAATAGAGATCAATAGAGCACAACAAGTTGACCTCCTTCAACGTTCTGTAGAATACTTTAAAGAGAATGATCAGTTTGAACAAGAACAGTTTAAAGAGCAGGTATTGGTTGAACCNGAGGTGATTCAGAGTTTTGAACAGTTTCAGGAACAACGAGTTGAGGATAATCAATCACTACCTCTTAAACAGTTTGAAATCAGTGAGAAAGCAGTGAAAAGGGAGACGAAATATATTAGAAGCGTAATTAAACTTGATAAGAATTTTCATATCTATGTTCATGGAGATAGAAAGCTCATTGAGCAGGGAAATGAAGCAGATGGAAGAAAATATTATAAATTGTACTTTGAAGAAGAAAAATAAATTATGATTAATTTGAATTTTTCCGGAGAAATGCAGAATGCATTTATAGAAGCCAAAAAAATAGCCAGCCATTATAAGGATAGGTCTATTAACGTGGAGCATGTCGCATTGGCTATTTTTAGAACTCCGGCGGATAACACAGTATCAGTAGTGATGGACCACTTTCTTTTGGAGGTCAATTCCTTTATTATGCAGTTGGAAGAATTGTTGGAGAAAAAGGAGATGTTGGTGGAAATTAATGAAGATGATGTTAAAATTTCACCGCAGGTGGAGGCACTCTCGCGTTTGGCTTACGTGATTTCAAGAGATTGTAGGCATGAAACAACCGATATGATTCACTTTCTTCTGGCAACTATTAAGGATACCAGAGCTGACGTAGCTAATGTGATAAAAGTGATGTTTAAAAAAGCGGGTTTCACGTATGATGATATCATTGAAGTTGTGAAGGGATCAACCTATACACGATCATCGGGGAAATATGACGACGAGGAAGACGATGATGACGATGATGATGATGACGATGATAAATATTATAGCAGAAGAACACAGAAAAAAACACGGGCATCCAGTGGTAGTACCCCTATGCTGGATAGTTTTGGAAGGGATTTGACAAGGTATGCTGCTGAAGGGAAACTGGATCCTATTGTAGGACGGGAAAAGGAGTTGGAAAGAATTGCTCAAATTTTGAGTAGAAGAAAAAAGAATAATCCTGTTTTGATTGGTGAGCCGGGAGTGGGTAAGTCGGCTATTGCAGAAGGGTTGGCACTCAACATTCATAAAGGGTTAGTATCCCGAACGTTACAGAATAAAAGGGTGATCAGTTTGGATATGGGATCGATTGTAGCAGGGACTAAGTACAGAGGACAGTTTGAAGAGAGAATGAAAGCCTTGCTGGAAGAGATTGAGAAAAATCCAAACGTTATTCTTTTCATTGATGAATTGCATACGATGGTTGGAGCAGGAAGCTCACCGGGAAGCCTTGATGCCTCAAATATGTTTAAACCTGCTTTGGCACGGGGAGAATTGCAATGTATCGGTGCGACTACGTTAGATGAATATAGAGAGCATATTGAAAAGGATGGAGCCCTGGAAAGAAGGTTTCAAAAAATTATGATGGAACCTACATCAGAAGAGGAAACAATTACTATCCTGCACAACATCAAAGATAAATATGAGGATCATCATAAAGTGAAATATACCGATGAAGCGATTGAAGCTTGTGTTTCGCTCTCTTCTCGCTACATCACAGACCGCTGTTTGCCGGACAAAGCAATAGATGCCTTGGATGAAGCCGGTTCGAGAGTGCATATCCAAAATTTGAGACCACCACTTGAACTGGAAGTGTTGGAGCAAGAGATTGACCAATTGGAGAGACTGAAATCAGAAGCTATCCAAAAACAACAATTTAAAATGGCTGCTGAATATCGCGATCAGGTTATTGAAAAAACAACTCAACTTAGACAATTGAAATCGGATTGGGATCAAACAATGGATGAAAAAAGAACCGAGGTAGGGGAAGAGGATGTGGCTGAGGTGATTGCTATGATGACAGGGGTGCCCGTTAAAAAAATGTCCAAAAATGAGACTGAAAGGCTGGTTTCTATGCCGGATGAGTTGAATGGAAAAGTGATTGGACAACAAGAAGCAATTTCTAAAATAGTGAGAGCAATCCAGAGAAATAGAGCAGGGTTGAAAGATCCTAATAAACCGATTGGTGTGTTCCTCTTTTTAGGTCCAACAGGGGTGGGTAAAACCTATTTGGCCAAGGTTTTGGCTGAATATCTATTTGATTCTCAGGATGCTATAGCGAGACTCGATATGAGTGAATATACGGAGAAATACACTATTTCCAAGATGATAGGATCTCCTCCGGGTTATGTTGGCTACGGAGAGGGCGGACAATTGACAGAAAAAATCAGGAGAAAACCTTATTCAATTGTATTGTTGGATGAGATTGAAAAAGCACACCCTGAAGTACATAATGTTCTTCTGCAGTTGTTTGATGACGGCGTATTGACCGATGGTAGCGGAAGAAGGACGGATTTTAAAAATACAATAATTATCATGACATCCAATGTGGGAACCCGCGAATTGAAAGATTTTGGTACAGGGGTAGGGTTCTCAACTCAAACTATTGAAGCGAATAAAGATAAATTAGCTCAGGGAGTTCTTGAAGGAGCTTTAAAAAGGACTTTTTCTCCCGAGTTTCTGAATCGTATTGATGAGGTGATCTACTTCAAGAATCTGGAAAAAGATGAGATTGTTCAGATTATTGAATTGGAAATGAATAAGGTAATTCAACGCGTTTCCGATCTGGGAATTACGGTTTCTTTATCTGAAAAAGCCAGGGATTTCTTGGTGGAGAAAGGATGGGATCCTCATTATGGCGCCAGACCGCTTAAACGAACCATTCAACGTTATGTGGAAGACACTTTGGCCGAAGGTATCCTCTCAAATCGCTTTGAAACGCAAAAAGAGGTAACCCTCGATTATGATGACATCAAAGAGGAGATGCTGATCATTTAAACTGCTCGTTTTATGTCATTAGCCGATCTGTTGTACACTCTCATACCCAATACCTGGTTTCGCAAACTTTCGAAACTTTATTACAAGACGCTGAAAAAAATGACCCGGAAAATTACTGAGGAGCAATTTGTTCAGCTTTTGACGGAACGATTGGATGTACAAAAGGGAGATACTGTTTTTGTGCATAGTGCTATGAGTAAGCTGAATATCGCTTTTTCACCGCAACGTTTACTGGAGATTTTGTTGGAGCAAGTGGGCGAGGAGGGTACATTGCTCTTTCCTTGCTGGCACTATATTGGTCGGGCGGAAACCTATCTGCGTAACCCTGATTCCGTGTTTGATGTTCGCAATTCAGTGACTACATTGGGTTATCTGAACCGCTTGGCGATGGAGTATCCCGGGGCGCAACGCTCTATGCACCCGACTGTTAGCGTTTGTGCTATAGGAAAAAGAGCCGAAGAACTGGTCGCTACCCATCATCTTGATCTCTATCCCTGCGGCGAGCAATCTCCCTGGTACAAAATGTTGTCCCATCCGGCTAAAGTGATTGGGCTGGGAGAGAAGCTGGTCAGCCTCTCTTTTGTTCACTGCGTTGAAGATGTGATGAAAGATGAGTTCCCGATTCAGACCCTTTCCGATACTCCTATTGAGGGTAAAGTTGTTGATTATCAAGGAGATATTATAATGGTTTCGACCTTATATCCTCTTCCGGATATTCAGCAGCGGAATGTGGTTCGTTTTTTTTATGATAATATATCAAAAAAGGGGGGAGGACAGTTTAAGTTCAAGGGTTCTAATTACTTTCGTGTGGACGCCCGTCACTTATTTGACGAAATGGTCATACTGGCAAGAAAAGGTATTACAATTTACGGCAAATTCTGATGAAAAGGTCAATAGTCATTACCGATGATGGTTCTACTTCCCTCAAAGTAGAGGATCTGGATGAAAACTTTCACTCTCATTTCGGAGCCATACAGGAATCACAACATATCTTCATTGGAGCAGGATTGAATAGCACAATACCCAATCCGGATGCGACACTCTCCATTCTGGAGATCGGGTTTGGTACCGGCTTAAACTGTTTTCTCACTATCCCGCAGATGATCTCCAGAGGCGAAAAGCTCTATTATGAAGCGATAGAGAAATATCCTCTGAGTCAAGAGGAGTATCAGGCTTTAAACTACAAGCAGCTCATTCAATTTCCCGATTCTGACTTCATATTTCAACAAATCACCGAAGCTCCCTACGATCAGGTGGCGCAGATTACTCCTTATTTCCAACTCTATAAAAGAGAACTCGACTTCCGGAAGGCGCAGTGGGAAAAAGAACGCTTTGATTTGGTCTATTTTGACCCCTTTTCTCCCGACAAACAACCTGAAATGTGGAGTTTACCCGTAGTTTCCGAAGTTTATCAAGCAATGAAACCCAACGGAGTATTGGTCACCTATTCCACCAAAGGAACCGTCAAACGTGTTTTCAAAGAGGCAGGATTTATAATCGAAAAAATACCCGGTCCACCCGGGAAAAGGGAAATCCTACGAGCCCTGAAATAAATTACAATTTGACCTCCCCTAGCCCCTCCAAAGGAGGGGGATAATCGATAAGAATAATGAACATTGTCATAAATGTGTCGTAGAGACAGGGCATGCCCTGTCTCCATGATGTTGTTATTCAATATATTAAAAATGCAACAAATAATTGATAATTAGGTAGTTGCAAATCATAAAATTGAATTTACCGCGATTGTAGGGGCAGGGCTTGTCCCTGCCCTTTTCCAGAGTGGGGGAATGAAATAACGAAATAGCGAAATATGATCTGCCCCCCTTTTATTTTTATTTCAAAAAGAAGATAAAAATTAAATGGTATAGGAAAATATTTATCAAGAGCATAAATTGTCCAAATACCCTGTAAGGTATTTATTTAAAATTATCTGAAATTAAAAAATAGAGTTGATTTTATCAGAAAAAACAGTTAGTTTTGCAGAGTGGAATTTCGGCAAATTGAACCGTACCCCCAAATATAACCTCCAATATGCAAGACAATGAACCGAAAGGCAATTTTAGTTTTTTTACTGCTTGGTTTTGTTACAACCACACTATTTTCAAAGGATTATAGTGGCAGATATCCACAATTAGAGCCGAAATATAGTATCACCGATTCGGATTCTGTTCGATGTGACAGCTTGTTTACAGATAAATATCTCACCAAAAATTGTGACGATTACTGGGGTTGC
>JGI24712J26585_10001745_pt1 | contig 18328 bp, 17 predicted proteins | sample BioPla3DNA2_FD_26585 | JGI IMG/M metagenome (IMG submission 26585) | reverse complement strand
GCATGAGGACTTCATCCTTTCTGGGAGGTATTTGTTTTTGTGCAAAAACATTGTACCACAGAGGATTGAAGTCCTCAATTTTCATTTAAGTTTACAGAGCGATTTTAAAGAAAAGGAGTGACGATTATGAAACATAATAAATTTATTTGGCTTTTAATTGTACTTTCTATAATTGGAACCGTAATCATTTTTCCTTCTTTACCAGAACAAATACCTACCCATTGGGGAATTAACGGTGAAATAGATGATTACAGCTCTAAATATATGATTTTCATGACAGCGGCTCTTCCTGCAGGGATTTATTTATTAATGCTTTATTCTCCTAAATTGGATCCAAAAAAAGAAAATTATAAAAAACATAGCAAAGCCTATTCCATAATGTCCATTAGCACCGTGTTGACTCTTATTGCTATACACTGGCTTACCGTACTGGCAACCTTCAATGTCATAAAAAGCATGGATATGTTTATTAAATTAATCATTGGAATTCTTTTTGTAGTCATGGGCAATTATATGTCACAACTACGTTCTAATTATCTTACAGGAATTAAACTCCCCTGGACCCTTGCCAGTGAAACAGTATGGAAAAAAACTCATAGAATAGGCGGTAGGGGCTTTATGTTAGTAGGTATGGTTTTAATATGTACTTCATTTATTAAAGGCGCTTTTAGCTTTATACTGTTTATGGTATCTCTGGCAGTGTTCATGTTATTTATATCTATCTATGCTTACCTTGAATACCAAAAAGAATTAAAATCAAAATAAAATTTTTAAAGCCTAAGAGATCACTCTTAGGCTTTTCATTACATCTTCCGGATTTCCTATGCAATATAAAAATTTTAAAATGCAAAATTTCCGTTTTTAAATATAGGAATTTCTTTTCCGTCAAAGGGAGTTCCCATTATTTCTAAATCCTTTGTTCCGATCATAAAGTCTTCATGTACAAGAGAGTCATTTGCACCTTCTTTTTCTAATTCTTCAGTGGACATTTTTTCTCCGCCTTTAATGCAAGGAGAATATGCCTTACCAATAGCTAAATGGCAGGATGCATTTTCATCAAATAAGGTATTATAAAATAAAGTCTTAAGATTAGAAATCGGAGAATCATAAGGAACCAGTGCAACTTCTCCTAAGTAATGAGATCCTTCATCGGTCTCAATAAGATGCCTTAAGTTTTCGTATCCTTTCTCCGCAGTAAAATCAATAATTCTTCCATCTTTCAAAGTAAGAGAAAAGTTTTCAATTAAACTTCCGTTATAATTTAAAGGCATGGAACTTACGACTTTTCCGTTAACCCCTGTTTTCTTAGGAAGGGTAAATACTTCTTCCGTTGGCATATTGGCTATAAAAGCAAGGCCTTCTTGGGTAAAATCCGCTCCTCCCATCCAAATATGGTTTTCGGGAAGCTCAATCTTAAGATCGGTGCCCAATGCATTTTTATAATGGAGGTACTGGAACCTATGAGAATTTAAAATCTCCATTCTCTTTTTCAAATTATTTTTATGTTCTTCCCATGCAGCCACAGGATCTTCCCTGTCTACACGAACTGTTTTTAATATTGCTTCCCATAACTTATTTACTGCTTCTTCTTCAGATAAGTCCGGAAATACCTTCTTTGCCCATGAGACGGTTGGAATAGAAGCAATACACCAGGCATTTTGATTGGTCATAGTTCTTTCTCTGTATTCTTTCAAAGCGATATTAGTTACCTTATGATATTTTGCAACCCTTTCGGCATTAACGTCTTTTAGGAGTTCAGGGTCTGCAGCATAAATATTTAAGAAGGCAGCCCCAGCTCTTGCGTATGAAATATAAAATTCCTTCTGCCAGTTGGGGTATTCTTCAAACACCTCGTCCGGTGCATGGAGGTACTTAATTTTTGTAGATAATTCATCTTTCCACAGTATTTGTACGTCTTTTGCCCCTTCTTTAAAAGCAATTTCGGAAATAATTCTTGCAAAAGGTGCAGCTTCAATGGGACTTAAAATAACCAGGATCTGTCCTTTTTGAATATTGACTCCTATTTTCACAAGCAGTTTTGCATATTTTTCTAATATCTTTGTATCCATTATGTATCTCCTCCATTAAAAAGTTAGTTCAGTATCATTATACACAAAAATCTATTTCCAATATTATAAGCAATATTTCCTTACTTAATGCACCTTAGAAAGGATATAATTATTGATTGCCAAATTCCTTTCTTAAGAAAATACTCCTCCTAATATAAAGCTTCCAAGTGAACTAGGAATATTAGATATTTTACGCAAAGAATTTTTGAATGTCAAATAATTGAACCTCAAAATTACTGTAATATAATATTCAACCTGTACATTTGAAAGGATTATGATATAATGAGGAGTGGAAAATTTAATGTTTAGGAGGATTAAGATTTATGGATTTTTTAGTGTCTGGAATTTTAGCAATTACACCTCAGCAGATAGTTATGTATGGAATTGGTATGCTACTTATATACTTAGCTATCTATAAGGACTTCGAACCAGCATTATTACTTCCTATGGGTTTTGGTGCAATTTTAGTTAATCTTCCTGCATCAGGAGTTTTAAATCAAACCCTTGCAGGTATTGGAGAAACTCACGGAATCATACAATGGTTATTTGAAGTAGGTATTGAAGCTTCTGAGGCACTGCCTATTTTACTCTTTATCGGCATTGGTGCAATGATTGATTTTGGTCCATTGCTTTCTAATCCCAAAATGTTTTTATTTGGTGCAGCCGCACAATTCGGTATCTTTTTTGCATTATCTATGGCGACATTACTGGGATTCGATTTGAAAGACGCAGCTTCCATCGGAATAATCGGTGCTGCCGATGGTCCTACATCAATACTTGTATCACAAGTTCTAGGCTCAGCTTACATAGGACCTATTGCCGTAGCTGCATATTCTTATATGGCATTGGTACCAATCGTTCAGCCAATGGCAATTAAGCTTGTAACAACAAAAAAAGAAAGACGGATTAGAATGCCCTATAATCCAAGTTCTATTTCTAAACAAACCAGGATCCTGTTCCCCATAATTGTAACTTTTATTGCTGGTCTTGTGGCACCAACATCCGTAGCCTTAGTCGGCTTCTTAATGTTTGGTAATCTTATTAGAGAATGCGGCGTTTTAAACAGTTTATCTGATACAGCACAAAACACATTGGCTAATCTTATAACCTTATTATTAGGAATCACTATTTCCTTTAGTATGACTGCAGAAGCCTTTGTAAAATTAGATACTTTATTCATTATGTGTCTTGGACTGGTAGCCTTTGTATTTGATTCAATCGGCGGCGTATTATTCGCAAAGCTTCTCAATCTTTTCTTGAAAGAAAAGGTCAATCCAATGGTTGGGGCTGCAGGTATTTCAGCATTTCCTATGTCCGCTCGGGTTATTCAAAAAATGGGCCTTAAAGAAGACCCCACAAATCATCTTCTAATGCATGCTGTTGGTGCAAATGTAGCCGGACAAATTGGCTCAGTAGTGGCGGGAGGTATTATTCTAAATCTCCTCACTAAAATGCTTTAAGGACTAGGAATATAATAGAAAGGGGTATACTATGTTCGATAATTTTTTGCTATCGCTTCAAATAATGTGGAAAGGTATGGCTGGAATATTTGTTATAATTTTATTAATTACATTAATCGTTATGCTGCTTACAAAAATTCCATCTCAAGAAAAAGATAATAATTAAATTTCAACAAGTAAGCTATTGGAATTTCCAATAGCTTTTTTTCATACTAAAAAATTAAAATTTGTATATTATATCTCTATAACTATTATCAGAATCATTAAAGGAGCTTATAAAAATGAAAGAGCTTATGGAGTTATTTTTAACTTTTTGCAGAATAGGCGGATTTACTTTTGGCGGAGGCTACGCTATGCTTCCTATTATTCAAAAAGAAGTAGTCGAAGAAAAAAAATGGGCTACCAACGATGAAGTAATGGATTANTATGCTATTGGTCAGTGCACTCCCGGAGTTATTGCAGTGAATACCGCTACATTTATCGGTTACAAAAAAANNGGAATCCTTGGTGCAATTTTCGCTACCTTAGGAGTAGTATTTCCCTCGTTAGTAATCATCTCTACCATTGCAATGTTTTTTGAACATTTTCAGGACTATCCCATTGTACAAAATGCTTTAGGCGGAATAAGGGTAGCTGTAGTTGCCCTAATTACAAGTACCATCATTAAAATGTGGAAACAATCTATTAAGAATTGGATTGGAATAGCTTTATTTTCATCTTCATTTATCTTAATTGCATTAACAAATATATCGCCGGCTATAGTTATTATCGTTGGTGGAGTTTTGGGTGCCTTTATAAATCTTAATAAAAAGGTGGATGCACAATGATTTACTTTTTATTGTTTGTAGAATTTTTTAAAATTGGTTTGTTTGCGATCGGTGGGGGACTTGCTACTCTGCCATTTCTTCAAGAACTAGCAGAGAAATACCACTGGATCTCCTCCTATGATTTAATTAATATGATTGCCATTTCAGAATCTACTCCCGGTCCTATTGGAATAAATACAGCCACTTTTGTAGGTTATAAGGTTGCAGGTGTTGCAGGATCTATTATCACAACCTTAGGGATTGTAACTCCGTCTATTATTATTATTATACTGATTGCCCATTACTATATGAAATTCAGTGAAGAGCCTATTGTGCGAGCAAGTCTTAATGGAATCCGTCCTGCGGTTATCGGGCTTATTGCTGCAGCAGGTTTTGAAGTAGCGAAAATTGCCTTACTCCATATCAATCAGTTTGTTGAATCAGGGTTAATATTTGAATTATTGAATTATAAGGCTATCATATTATTCGCGATATTATTATATCTTATAGTCAAATACAAAAAACACCCTATACTTTATATCCTTGCTTCCGGGGTAATAGGAATTATTTTAAAATACTAACCTGAGAAAAGTAAAAAGACGCTAGACATTCCTTTAATTAAAGGCAATCTATCGTCTTTTTTGTAAATATCTCTGTTTATTTTATTGAAAATTTATAAATAGTAGTATGTCTGTATTCTTCTCCTGCTCTAAGAATAGCAGATGGGAAATGTTTATGCTTTAAAGAATTTGGGAAATATTGAGTTTCAAGGCATAATCCGCTCCATTTTCCATAGACAACTCCATCTTTTCCCTTATCGCAGCCTTCGAAGGAATTACCAGAATAAAACTGAACTCCGGGCTTGGTTGTATAAAATTCCATCAATCTTCCGCTGTTGGGCTCAAATAATTCTCCACCTTTTTCCAGGCTTGCTCCGCTGACATTTAACACCCAATTATGGTCATAGCCGTTTCCGCACTTAATTTGCTCGTCATCTGAAAATAGACCCTCTTTAATGGATGTTAAAGTCGTAAAGTCCATAGGCGTTCCCTTGACATCCCTGATTTCTCCTGTAGGAATACACTCCTCATTAATCACTGTAAATTGATCCGCATGAATCATTAATTGATGTTCTAAGATATCTCCTGAGTCATGTCCAGCAAGATTAAAATACGTATGGTTTGTAAGATTCACTACTGTATCCTTATCAGAAACTCCATAGTAATCAATTCTTAATTCATTGTGATCATTTAATGAGTATAAAACCTTGACTTCAAGATTGCCGGGATAATTTTCTTCTCCGTCTTTGCTTAAATAAGTAAGCTGTAACGCTTCTCCTTCTTCAGTCTTAACAATCTCTGGAGTCCATACCACTTTATCAAAGCCTTTCATTCCACCATGAAGATGATTATTGCCATCATTCTTAGCCAAGTGATATGTCTGGCCATTCAGTTCAAACTCAGCATTTTCTATTCGATTGGCATGACGTCCAATGATTGCTCCGAAAAAAGGACCGGGTTTTTGATAACTGTCCAGATTGTCGAANCCAAGAGCTATATCATCAATTTTCCCNTTTCTATCAGGCACAAAAATAGAAACAACAATCCCACCAAAATTCGTAATTTCAGTACTCACTCCTTGCGCATTTTCCAGTTTAAAGAGGAATACTTCAGTACCATCTTCTGTCTTTCCAAAACTTCTTTTTGTAATCCCCATGTTTTCTCCCCTCCAATATTTTTGATAATTTATATAAATTTATTATTTAAAATGAAATCCTCTTCGACTTTTTCTTTTTCTAATTGCATTAGAAATAGTGAATAAAATAAGAACACCGCCTATTCCCCCGCACCAATAAGGAATGGCATTAATTGAAAACATCACATCCCATATGGTACGCTTTTCAATACCATATTTCGCAATCAGCTCAATTTTCGATAATACCTCTCCATCCAGGGTAAATGTCACTTCCCCTACATTCTGTCCTTCTGTAATAGGTGCAACTAGAGGCTCCTGTGCCCAGGAGATTGTTTTTTGGATACGAGAAATATCATTTTTATGAAATAATCCTGTATAATCTTCTTTAATCAAAACTTCCAATTCAGAAGGACCTTTAGGAGAATGTTTATCCACATATACTTTATCGATTATATCTCCTTTTTTAGCAACCTGATGAAATTGAAAATTTTCAAAGCCATAATCAAATAAGGTCTTTGCATCGTTCCAGCGGGCATCCACTGGTGAGTTTAATAATACTGCAATCAAATTCAAGTTGTCTTTTGTGGCTGAGGCAACCAGACATTCCCCTGCTTCATCGGTAAATCCTGTCTTAACTCCAGTAGCATAAGGATAATACGTATTACTGTTTCTTGAGTCCAAAAGCAAATTCCTGTTTCTGAAAGATAATTTTTGTTGATTTGGGCTGGATTCACTGCCTATATTTGCAGAAGGCTGTTTTACAATTTCTCTAAATACAGGATTTTTTAAAGCCTCCCTTGTAATTAAGGCTAAATCATACGCCGTTGTATAATGATTTTCATTATGATATCCATGAGGATTTACAAAATTGGAATTCTTTACGCCTATTTCTTTGGCTCTTTCATTCATGATTGCTGCAAATTCCGTCATAGCACTGTTTATATCTAAAGAATCATTGCCGGTATTTTTCTTCGCTAAATACGAAGCGATAACAAATGCAGAATCGTTGCCAGAAGGCAATAATAAAGATGTCACCAAATCTTTTAATGTAATTTCGTCTCCAGGATTGTGCCCTGCTTTACTTGCATCTAAAGGTACTTGATATACTTCATTCCCAACTTTTATAACTTCATTTAAGTCTGCGTTTTCTAAAGCGATTAAAGCAGTCAATACTTTTGTCGTACTGGCTGGATACATTTTTTGAGAGGAATTTTTCTCGTATAGTACTTTACCGGTGTTTTCTTCAATTAAAATGACAGCTTCTGATTGTAAGGGCAATGAGGTTTCTTGGGCTGAAATAGGAACAATATTCATTAATAAAAACATAAATGTCAACACAAAGCAAAACTTTCGTTTCATAATGTAAACTCCTTCCGTTGCACTTTTTGTAGATCATAATAACCAGTACCCATTGTAACATAAAAAAATAAAAATTACATCTATATAATGCAATTCCACTTTCCAATTTCTACACACAAAATGATAATCGATTTATTCTCAAAAAAAGTTAGTATCCCGCGGATACTAACTTTTTTACTTCTATTTTTGAGCTAGCTTTAAGATATTATAAATATCATTTTTTCGAAGTTTTACAAAATTGCCCAATGTCTTTTGATCCGAATCAGTACCCTTGTCAGCCATCTCTTCCAGTCTATCGTCAGTAATGCCTAAACCTTCAAGACGGGTAGGAAGTCCTATGGATGTAAAAAATTCCTCAAGTTTTTGAATTCCCTGCAATATTGTTTTCTCAGGATCAAAGAAATCCTGTTCAACATTCCATACTCTCACAGCAAATTGGACAAATCTGTTAGGGTCATGTTTATAAACATATTTCATCCATGCAGGAAATACAACAGCTAATCCTGCTCCATGGGCTACATCGTAAATGCCACTTATTTCATGTTCGATGTCATGGGAACCCCAGTCTCCAACTCTTCCTGTATTAAGCAAATTATTATGAGCCAATGTTCCTGCCCACATCACTTGTGCCCAAGCTTCATAATTATTAGAATCTTCCAGTACCATAGGAACATATTTAATAACTGTTTTCATGGTTGATTCAATCATTCTGTCGATTAGCTCAACACTTTGGGTATTGGTAAAATATCTTTCCATCAAATGGGCTAAAATATCTGCAGCACCGCAAGCTACTTGATATTTTGGCAGTGTAAAGGCAAGCTCTGGATTAAGTATTGAAAATTTGGGATAAAGAAGGGTTGAGCCTGCAGACCTTTTATACCAGCCATCTTCATTGGTAATCACAGATCCGGTACTGGATTCGCTTCCGGCAGCAGGAATGGTTAAAATCGTCCCTATAGGAAGAGCAGCTTTTGGGGAAGCTTTCCCTGTATAAAAATCCCAGACATCTCCATCATAAACAACCCCTAAGGCAATGGCCTTTGCGGAATCAATCACACTTCCTCCGCCTACCGCTAGAATAAAGTCTATATTGTTTTCACGGCAAATTTTGATACCTTCCCTTACAAGACTTAATCTTGGATTGGGTTTAACACCGGGGAGTTCTATAAACTCAATCCCTGCAGCCTTTAAAGATGAAATAACTCTATCATATAAACCAGTTTTTTTAATACTTCCTCCACCGTAATGAAGCAGTATTTTCTTGCTATATTTGCTTACCTCTTCTCCAACACGAGTTTCCATAGCTTTTCCAAAAATAATTTTTGTTGGATTTTGAAAAACAAAATTATCCATGAGTATATCCTCCTAAAAGTATTTTATGCTTTTGTAAGAAAAAACAGTGATACAGCTATTAAATACATATTTATATTTTAAAATGAGATAAAGAATTATTCAAGTTTTCCATTGCTACTGCCAAATTATTTGCTAGTACTGCTAATTGTTCTGCTGAACTGGTTTGTTCTTCGCTGGTTGCAGTTACTTCTTCTATTGATGCTGCTGATTCTTCTACAATAGATGCAATATATTCAATCGCTTCAACTGTTTGGTGTTTCTGATGCTCTATATCTTGAATCTTATTATTGATATCTTCTATTTGTCCAATCATAGTTTGTATAGACTGTGCCATCTCATTGAAAGCCTGATCCGTTTTATTTACGATTTCCTGTTGTTCTTCAAAGATCTTGTCAGAGGTCTTAACTACAGACACTGTACTTTCGGTCTTCATTTGAATATCAGAAATAATTTGGCTGATCATTCCAGTTGCATCCTTAGTTCCTTGGGCCAATTTACGGATTTCTTCTGCCACAACTGCAAAACCTTTACCCGCCTCCCCTGCTCTGGCTGCCTCAATCGCAGCATTTAAAGCAAGCAGATTGGTTTGTTCACTTATTCCAGTAATTACTTTAACAACTTGAATGATTTCTTTTGCTTTTTCATTTAATTCTTGTATCTCTTTATTAATTTTATGAGAGGATTCTATTGTAACCTTTGTTTTCTCGTTTAACTGATCCATGGTCTTAGCAGCATAATCCCTGGAAGATTCCGTTACTTCAATTGTATTCATAATGTCTTCTATTCTTTTTACAACATGATTGATATTATCCGCTAACTGATCCATTAATAAATTCGTATTATCTGCTTGTTTTGCCTGCTCTGCCGCACCGTTTGCCAATTCATTAATCGCATTGGCAACTTGTCCCGCTGCTAAAGCCGATTGCTCTGAAGAAGTCTTAATTATATTTGTATCCTGCTCTACTTTTTGTGTTATACCATGTGTCTCTAGAAGCAAGTCTCTAATATTTTCTATCATGTGATTAAAACTGGCAGATAATTTCCCAATCTCGTTCTTGCCTTCAATATCTAGTGATACGGTTAAATCTCCTTGCTCTACTTTCCCCATAAGACTCATAATCATTTTAAGCGGTTTGGATATGCTTAGCGATATAAGTATTCCAATGGCTACTGCAACTAAGATACATACGGCTCCTATCCAAAGAATTCCCTTTCTTACAACTACCATTTCTGCCATTAGGGATGAAATAGGCTCCTTAGTTATAACTTTCCAACCATTTTTAGTAGTGGCATAACTTATTACATTGTCGGCATCTCTAAAATTACCAAATAGATTTTCTCCATATATTTTATCCAAATATCCATCGGTTACTTGAGTTCCAATATTTTCATTATTTATATCTCCAATAATATTTTTATTTGGGTTTAATAAAAACATACTTCCAGTGTCGCTAAAGTCCATTTCTTTAAATAATGAAGTGATTTCGTCTGCTTTTATATAGACTGCTAAAACTGCAATAGGTTTTGTATTAACAAAATTTTTAATAGATTTTAACAAAATGATGTAGTCGTATGAATTATTGAGTCCAGTTACCCACACCAATTCTTCTTCCGAATCTTTCATAAGCTCTTCAAAGACTTTTCCATAGTCTGCACTCATTGATGTGCCGTCACTGTTTTCAATTCTAAAATTCGATCCAAATACTTCTCCATTCTCTTTATAAATATTAATGCCTTTTATACTGTTATTAGAATTTTCGATACTAAGCAAAATATTTTCTATTTCACTCTCTGTGTTGATTTTTTCTAACAGATTATTGAATTCTTCCTTTCGAATATATTCAAGTAATTTACTGTTATACTGAACCATCCTGGGTATATTTTCAATTTCTTTAATTTTTAAATCAATATTATTAGCGATTTGTTGGACCATCTTCTCAGAATAAAAACCCACTTTTTGCTCAACAGTTTTTTCAGCATTGATATACGAAAATCCTGCGGTCAAAAACAACGGTATAATACTTAAAACGATAAAAGAGGTAATCAACTTTTGTGCTATGCCAATATTATTTTGAAGTTTTGTCCATAAATTAAATTTATTTTGTTTTGTCTTATGTGTGTTCTTAATCTCTTTTGCTTCATTCTTCGCTCTAAATATGTTTAGTCTCTTCTGCATAACATTTCCCCCATTTTAGTATTTTTGTATAAAATAAAAAGTATTAATAAAGTATTTATTATCTATTATATATCATAATACAACAAAAAAACAGACTATATAATAATCGAATAATAAAAACAGAAGAATTATAAGTAACTAAAACCATTATAAGAAATAATTTACATTATATTGAATTTTGTTGATCTATAAAATCCATAGATAAGGTATAATAAAGCTTCTTAGGATTACATATGATTTAACAAATGTTTTTAATTCATGGGGGAACTTCTGATGCGCAGGAAAACTATGATGATTTATAATATACTATTTTTATGTTTTCTATATATTTCTGTAGCTTCTATTTTCTCCCTAATGTACATCGTATCAGATTTTTTGAATTTAGGATGTATCATAGACCATTATTCTTCATCTCTTCATCAGCATCAATTCTTAGATCTATTTACACGATCATTCTACTTTAGTATTACTACTTTATTTTCGGTAGGGTATGGAGACTTGACCCCCTTTGGCATATCAAAAGGAATTGCTATTATAGAATCCCTTATTGGATATGTCCTTCCATATGCCATAGTGATAAACTATATTTTGTATAATCCGAAATTTTTTAGAAAAAATTTACATAAGTGATAATCAAATTTTTAAATTTATTGCATAAAACTATTTACAAAATTCCTTTCATGTGTTTTAATGTATTCAGCAAAAAAAATCTTTAAACTCGGTACAGAGATACCAGTAAGATTTATCATATTTCTTAGCGTGCAATTTTTGGGCCCGCTTAAGCCAAAATATATAATCTTGCTGTGTGCAGGATTTTTTTTTGCGGTTTTTTCCAAACTATATATTATCACTAATTACAGGAGGTAGCATTATGACAACAAATAAAGTAATAGGTTATTTACCTGATGAAAGACCACCTTTTATTGAGCTCATTCTCTTTGCTCTTCAACAAATCGTAGTAATGTTTCCCGCAACAGTTCTTGTTGCATTGATCACAGGATTCCATGTATCCACAACGATATTTGCCAGCGGTCTCGCTACTCTAGGTTTCATTCTGGTTACAGGAAAGAAAATTCCGCTGTACTACGGTTCCAGTTTTTCCTATATTGCTGCAATCGCTTCTATCATGAGTGCAGAAGCATATGCTAACTATTCACTAAATGACAAAATTTCAATTGCACAATTCGGTATTATAATGTCAGGACTTGTTTCCATTGCAGCAGGGATGATTATTAATAAAAGTGGTAAAAAAATCATTGATAGAGTTCTTCCTCCTACAGTAACAGGAAGTATTGCAATCATTATTGGTTTATCTTTATCTGCCAATGCTTTAGGCAATGCATCTGCCATTCCACAAAATATTCCAGAAGCAAGCCAAAGTGCTGCAACAAACTGGGCATGGGTTATCGCTATCATTACTTTATTAGCAACCATACTATATTCCGTATACCTTAAAGGTAAACTAAGTCAACTTCCAATATTATTTGGATTATGTACAGGATATGCAGCCGCTCTTATTATAGGAGCAGTAACAGGAATTCCTTTCGTAAGCTTTAATACAATAGAATCAACCAGTATCATCAGTCTTCCAATATTCACTTTCCCAAAACCATCATGGGCAGCAGTTGTTGCAATCATGCCTATAGCCATTGCAACAGTTCCTGAATCAACCGCCCATATTTATCAGCTTGACATCTATGTAAATGACCTGGCTAAAAAGAAAGGTTCAAAAAAGAAATATGACTTAGAAAATAAATTGGGATTAAATCTTATCGGAGACGGAATTGGAGATATTATTTCGGCTTTAATTGGAGGTCCTGCTGGAACAAACTACGGTGAAAATATCAGTGCCATGGCAATCTCAAAAAATTTCTCCGTACCTGTTTTAATAGCGGCATCCATTATCACAATGATTATTTCATGCTTTACACCTCTCATTAATATAGTTTACTCTATACCAACCGCAGTGATCGGCGGACTTTCAATATATCTGTTCGGTGTTATCGCTGCGCAAGGAATCACCATCATGATGGACAAGCAAGTGGATATGTTCAGCTCCAAAAACCTTGCAGTTATTGCAGTCATTTTGATTATCGGTCTTGGCGGCAGTTTCAATTTTGAAGGTGGAATGATTCCAATGTTCGGAACTCAATTCCCAGCTTTAGCAACAGCTGCAGTTGTAGGTATACTTTTAAATCTCTTACTCTCCATTGGAGAAAAAGAAACTCCTGAAGTTGAATAAAAAAAATCCCTCCTAATGTGTTAATGGATACAACACAATAGGAGGGATTTTTTTTACTAAATATCTATGATTTCTGAAACTAATTTTCTTTCTTGTTTATCTTTGTACATCCTTTTATCCGCTATACACAGAAGCTCGTCCAAGATCATCCCATCATCGGGGAAAACAGCAACGCCTATACTGGTTCTGATCTGAACCATGGCTCCATTTAAAATTCTAATTTGTTCTATAGAATTTCTTAATCTATTTAATAAAGAATCGATGTTTCTTCCATCTTGGTAACGGTATAAGACTATGAATTCATCTCCGCCAAATCGAACTGCAAAATCATAACTTTCAATCGACTCTCGGATGCCTTTTGCCGCCAAAACGAGAATATCGTCCCCGATAGAATGACCATATTGATCGTTAATTTTCTTAAAACCATTCAGATCCAGCATAAACATAAAAAATTGCTCTTTAACCGACTCACATTCCTTAAGCAAAACATCCATAATCTGTACCAATCTTCTGCGATTACCTAAGCCTGTTAGTTCATCTTGTATAGCCGTCATATTAAGCTTTTGCTGTATCCTGTATCCTATTACCAGACTCAATCCATAAGTCCATCCAACAGCCCATGGAATGACAAAAAGAAAAAGAACTTGCATAATAGGATGCTGTGTTGAGCCAATCAACATAGTTTCTATTCTGCCGCTTAAGGCTAAATACCACCTAAAAGCGAAAATAGGCACAAGAATGAAAATTGATCCCCCTGCAATGGAATGAACTAAAATTTCCATGCCATGGGTTTTATAAATAATGAAAAATGAAGATAATGTTAATAAAATTGATATAAAAAAGTCATGAAAAAGATATCGTGCTGTTGGATAATTTCGATTAAAATATGAGACAACAATAAACAACAGAAGAAAAAATATAAATGGATGCCTTCGGCGGGACTCGTTGCCAAAGCCTCGGAATCGTAAGATTCCTTCTAATAATATTAAAGATGAAGCTAAAATTCCTGCATTATTTAAAAATACCGCATAGCTTCCAAGGATCGGCTGCAGGGTTAAAGCTATAAAAGCTACGGCTCCAGTTGAAGCAGATAATGCCCAAGATTCAATTCCTCTTTCAGATGGGTATACGATCCAAAGGGCAATCATAACAAAACACGATATAAGAATAACAATCATAATTATAATAGTTAGAGTTCTTACATCAAGTCCCATAGCATCCCCCCAAATATCATCTGAAAGTCTTGAGCACGATTTTATAATTTTCAGTATATTTTATTTTACATTATTCTAATCCTTATTGTCAATATATGACTACTATTCTAATATTAAGATATTAATGTCTTTATTATTATATTAATATCTTTAATTATCTCTGCTTTGAAGACGATAGTCCTATGATGCTCCCAATAATTCCTAAGAGTATACTTATGGATAAAATCACAGAAACTAAATTTTTCGCCATCGTTTGCAGAGGGGGCAAGGGAATGAAGGGAAGAGGTCCTGATATATAAGTATAAAATTGTATCAGTACCGTATATAACAAAGCAGCAGCAATCATTCCTCCTCCAACGGTTAATACCAAGCCTACCATTAAAAAAGGCAGAGCAATAAATACCTCTGAAGCCCCTAATAATCTGAGGGTATTAATTTCATCTTTATTGTTGTAAATGCCCTGTCTTATAATATGAGAGATAATGACGATTGTAGAAATTCCGACAGCCGCAATAAAAAATGTTCCCAGGATTCTAAAGCCTCGTGCAATACTTCTCAGACGAATTAGTATTTCTCTATTATCTCTTATATATTGGACATTAGGAATCAATTTTATTTCCTTATTGATCGATTCTATTTTCTCAACATCGATTTTGGCTTCGATGAAAAAGTGAAAAGGATTATCATCAAAATATTTCAGTACCTTTGCATCTTCCCCCAATACTTTTTCCATTCTTTCATATGCTTCCTCTTTTTGAACCACTCTGCTTTCTAAAATGCCGTCAATTAAATTGATCTTCTCAATAACTTTTTCTATACTTTTTTCATCTATTTCCTCGTCAGTATATATATTGATTTCTGCTTCATTTTGGATTAGAGTAAGCACTTCCGTACTAATGCTCCATCCGGAAATCACCAGAGAGAGAACAAATAGAATTAGTCCTATACTAAAAAGAGAAAGAACATTGGACCAAAAGTTCAGTTTAAAAACTATCCTTGCTTCTTTTATAAAATAGCCTATATTATAAATGATATTTTTCATTGCAAGCCCCTCCCCATTGACTCCTGCTGAATAGTTCCCTTGTTCACTTTTAATAAAATACCTTCATTTAAATTTTCAATTAAATGAGTCGCATGGGTTGTTATAATAACCGTAGTTTGTTCGTCTTTAAAAGAACGTAAAAGCTCCATGATACGTAATGCATTTTTAATATCCAAATTGCCGGTTGGTTCATCGGCCAGAATAAGTGCTGGCTTTCTTGCCACTGCTCTGGCAATGGCAACCCTCTGCCTTTCTCCCCAGGACAAATTGTCTACTTTTGAAAATGCCTTATGGGTTAATCCAACCTTTTCTAAAGCCTCTAAGGCGTTTTTATTCAATAATACCCGAGGCATTCCCAATACTCTCATCCCTAAAATCACATTGTCTATAGCAGTTCTTCCGGGTATTAATTTGAATTCTTGAAAAACAGGCCCTATCTTCCTTCGTATTTCTCTGATATTTCTTTTATGCTCTTTATTAATTTCTTTTCCAAGAACCGCTAATTTCCCGGAAGTTGGCTGCTCAATTCCCATAAAAAGCTTAAGCAAACTGGTTTTTCCCGATCCACTGGGTCCAATAATATAGACGATTTCCCCTCGTTTTATTTGCAAATTAACATCATTTAACGCTTTTGTGCCATCACGATATTCTAAATATACTCCTCTTGCTTCAATCATTTCTAATCCACCTACTTCATTAATTTAGAAAAAAGATACTTTACTGCTTATTTCAAAATAGCCTTCTTTAATTTTTACGCTTTCCAATTCATTACCATATAATACCGGCTCAAGATTGAGCTGTACTTGTCCATTTCTAAAGATTTCTTCTAAAGATTCCTCAGTAAGTGTCATGCCGTAAAAACTTCCTTCTTCTGCTACAAACTGCAGTGTATGGCCGTCTACAATAATAAATGAACCGGATACGGAAAACTGGCTGTCAGGAATGATTGCCTGGATTTTATTTTCATAAAAATGAAATTCTATAGCTTTATCACCAATGTATTGTTTTGCCACTTGATTAAATGTCTCTTCATCAATAGAACCTTTAACTCTTCCCAGGGTAATCGTAACTTTTATTTTTTCATACGGCAAATTCCCTTGTTTTAATACATCGGAAAAATTAGCAATGGAATCTGTAAGGGTTTTCTTTGCCTCTGTCCAAGCCTTATCAATCTGGTTTAATTGGTTCTCATAATATGAACGTTCAACATCTAAAGATGCCAGGTAATCTTCCATATCATTTCTTAATTTTTCTTTATTCAGTAAAGCTTTCTTAAGTTCTCCCTGCTTCTCTTCCAATGAAAACAATGCATCGTCCAATTTACTCTTTTCTTCTTGTAAAATCTGTTTTCTTTCATCTAATTCCTCAAGAAGAGCTCCTGTGTTGCGGCTTAAATCTCTTATGATATTGATTCTTCTGATTAAAGTAGAAAAACTGTCCGAAGACAGAATGATTTCCAGATAAGATGCCGGTCCTCTTCTTTGATAGACTTGAAGAACTTCTTTTAAGGTATCTCTTTTCTGTCCATAAATATTTTCTTCTTTTTCAATACGATTCGATACGTTTTCAATTTCATCTTTTATTTTTTTAATATCTCCTTCTATCTCAACTTGCTGACGTTCCATTTCCTCTATATCCTGTAAAATAAAAAACAATTCCTGAAGAACCTTTTGTTCTTTTTCAGAAATCGAGCCAAGCTTTTCTTCTATCTCAGAAAAAACGGTTATCGTCTCCTGTGCCAAACCTAAGGATGAGGAATAAAAAAGATAAAAGACAAAGAGCAAAACAACACTTATAATATGTATTCTTTTTTCATAAAACATGGATTCACCTCTTTTACAAAACATTGCTTAGACCTTTATCTCTCAAACCAGGAAGCTTATTTAATATCAATCGAATGTCATGTTTTGGATATAGGATTAGTATACTATATTTTTTTATAATTTTCCTTAAAATTTATATTTTAATTACAACTTCCAATTTATTCAAATTTTCATATAATAAAGTAACGATATTTTTGAAATAAAAGGAGGACAAAATGCCATATTCTTTTCCCTATGGATATAGAAAATCAGTTCCTTACAACCTTCAGACGAGAACAAATGGCACGTTAAACTCAAATGCCAATCATGGAGAACTAAGAGTACTAGGAGAAGGCTTCATACAGGCAGAACCGGATATTGCCCTGGTTTCACTGGGAGTGCAGACCCGAGGAATGGAACTTAGGCAAGTACAGCAAGAGAATGCAGAGATCTCTTCAAAAATTATAGCTGCCTTAAACGGTATTGGCGTATCTTCTGATGATATCCAAACTCAATCCTATAATATCTTTCCGCAATATGAATATATCAATGGCCAGCAAAAATTTAACGGATATGTTGTAGAACATATCTTAAGAGTTACCATAAGAGACATTAATTTAGTCGGAGAAATAGTCGATCTGGCAGTGGAGAGCGGAGCCAATGTGATTAATAATGTAACTTTTGCCATCGCGAACCCGTCCCAGTATTATCAGCAGGCCCTATTAAAAGCAATTGATGATGCTACTGCAAAAGCCATGTTCATTGGAAGAAACATGAATATAAATGTTTCAACGATCCCCATTGAGATAATTGAACAAAGCAGTATTCCCTTTTCCCCGTACAGTGTTACTCTTGCAAAAACCGATATTGCTACGCCAATCCAACCCGGTCAAATGGATATTGCTGCAAGAGTTGAAGCTGTTTTTACCTATTAATACTACTTTTCTAATTTTAAAGCTTATAATAGCATTCCATTTGAGAACAGGAAAAAGCGTGCAAATTGATATGCACGCTTTTTCCTGTTTTCTATGATCTCCAAATATGCCAGAGATGATTGTTTCGTCCCCTTGCAAATACATCCAGTCTAGTACCGCCCCAAGACACTGCTGC
>JGI24712J26585_10001743_pt1 | contig 18347 bp, 16 predicted proteins | sample BioPla3DNA2_FD_26585 | JGI IMG/M metagenome (IMG submission 26585) | reverse complement strand
ATTGGTTAGTTTGAGTATTGGTTAGTTTGAGTATTGGTTAGTTTGAGTATTGATTTGAATTGTTGAGTAATGTTGAGTAATTTGAATTTTAGTTTGGGTTGTGAATTAGAGTTGTGAATTGGAATTGGGATTAGTTGGTTGTTATGAGTTCAAGTGTTAAACAAATTTTTTTAGAAGAAAAAGGGGATGGGAATTTTTCTTCGGTTTATTTAATTCTTGTTTTCGCGATCGCTGCATTAGCACTTATTTTAGTGGTTAAACCAATTTACCAAAATGCTCAAAAAACAATACCTAAAACATCCTCAACCAAAGTGAATTAAAAACAAAAAATTCAATTAATTCAATGATTTAGTGGTTGTGTTTTGTTTTAAACAAATTCAGTGTTTTAAATTTTTGTGTTTCAAAATCCTTTTCTAATATTTCACCCTCACTATTATATACTTCTTTTTTCCTTTATTTTGCATGAAGATTGTTTGTTTAAAAAACAGAGGACAAATGAGTGCTCCGTTTGAATTATTTGTTGCAGTAATAATAATGGGTTTTGTAATAATAATTGGTTCCCAAATGTTATCCACAGTGAATAGAGAGGTTTGTTTAAACAATATTGATAAACAATTATCCGATTTTAAAACAAACATAGAAAACACTGCTAATCACAAAAATTCAATAAAATTTTACTTCGATAACCCTAATGATTGTTTTAATGAAAAAATAGCAAAAATAAATATACAACATGAAAGAAAAAATCCACGACTTTGTTCGCTTATTTGTGGACAAGCAACGGATGATTGTTATTTTTTGAGTTTTATTATATCAAAAGAAGGGGCTGACAATATTTCAAAACAAAAATGTCTTAGCATAAGTAGATTTTCAACTTTCTTAACCGCTGCGGCTGCATCCGAGTGTGATCCTAATGATTTGGGAGAGGGTTATGATGGTTACAATGCAATAGATCCTCAATTTTCATTACCAATAGGGAATTATATTTTAAGAAATGTGTCATCACCAGGAGAACCATACCCAAAAATATGCACATTTTATAAAAAGTGAAAAAACAATGAAAAATAAAAAATGAAAAATAAAAAATTTGGGGACTAAAAAATATTAAAATAAGGAACGAAAAATAAGTTTAAAGGTGGTTTTAGTTGTTAGGATTTATTTTAAGCAAAATGCAGATGTTGATTTTTGCGACAGGGATTGTGATAGTGGGATTATTGTTTTTGGGTTTCACTTCAAACATTCAAGTGTCAGAGTTAGCAAGAAATACTCTTTTTGATGTAGAAAAAGTTGTTCAAGAAAGATTATCTTCTGAAAATCTTTGGGCATCAAAGGATTTAACAATCCCTGATGTTTTATACTATGGAGTGAACAAAAGCACTCCTTTTTTTTATGATTTAAGTTTTTCAAAAGTAAGTTTAAACTCAAGTAGTGTTGGTGAATACAATGCTTTAGTTATTTCAATATCCGAACACGGTAAAACAAAAGTTATTGCTTCAAGAATGATTCCAATGAAAGCAAACATAATTTTGGTGGATCCTGGAATAATTATTGGAGAGGATATGGCGAATTTGAGTAAACACTATGATAAGAACCAAATAATTTTGTATCCAAGATCCGCAAAAAAAGGAGCCCAAGTTGCTCCTGCTAATTCATTCATTGTTATGAAAGAAACTATTAGTGGTAAACAAAATTTGTACATTATTCCATGCTCATCAATGCTAAACCCGCCAGAATCAACAGGACTACTAACAAATTGTACAAGTAATTTATTAATGATTGGATGTTACAATTTATCAAAAACAAATCCATCACTAACTGACACAGTTTCTGATTCTTTTGTTTCAGCAGTAACTAATCATTTAGGAGTAGAAATGACTAATGTTACTTGGGAAAAATGTTTAGAAGTGTACCCCCACCTTGGGAATATTCCAAATTAAAATTGTTTAAATTAAAAATTATTTAAAGTAAAAAATTATTTAATTAAAATTGTTGGAATAAAATTGTTGGAATAAAATGGTTTGAAGTGAAAAATTATTTGATTTAAAATTGTGAGTGGTTGGAATTAATTATTGGTTTAAAATTATTGGTTTAAAATTGTTGGAATAAAATTGTTGGAATAAAATTGTGAAGGTGTTTTGTTTTGTTAAAAATTTTTTTCAAAAAAAAATTGTCAAAAAAAGGGTTTATTGGTCCAATTGGTGATGATTTACCATCGTTGATACCAATTGTTGTTTCTTTATTATTATTTTTCACTATTTTTGCAATAACCCTAAATTCGTATAGTTCAAAAAATTCTGAAATCGCGAAACAAACAGTAATGATTTCTGCTTCAAGAGAAATGAAAGGAGATTCAATAATTTTGAGTTATGAACAATTCAAAGATAGGTGTGATAGATTAAAACTAAAGTATTACCCGTATAATTTTATGATGGCGGTTTATCCTACGGGAGGAATTAATTCCTCTGAAGAACTCCAATATGTTCTTACTAATTTTACTAAAATGAGTTTTGATCAAGAAGGAAAATTAACTCTTTCTGGATATGATTATGTTGATAATATTGTTGGTGGGGATGGAGAAAAATATGTTTGTGGTTATAAGAAAAAACAAGGATCAAATTTTTCAGGAAAAACAAAATCCTATTATTTGAGGTATTACCCAATTGCTGTTCAAATTGATCAAGACATTTTGGGTAAAAAGTATGTAGTGATTCTTCCAGCAGTGATGGCGGTGATAGTATGGGAATAAAATCACTAAAATCACCAAATTTTTTAAAAACAACAAAAATTAATTCTAAAGGTCAAGCAGCGTTAATGGATTCTTTATTTTTTTTAGTGATTGTTTCTGCGGTTTGCACTACTTTGTTTTTTTTCACTGTGAATTATGGTAAGCAATTGGATTCGCAAATAAATTCTTTTTACTCAACCGATTTTGCTGCGGATACAATCAAAGTTGTTTCTTATATTAATGTATTAAGAACAGGGATGAGTGTTTATGATGCTGATGGTTTAGTTGAGTTGGATTATTTACTTGCAATGATGAAGGAAGATTATGGTAATAAAAAAGAGTTTTCTTGCAAAACAAAAAAAGCAATAGCTTCTACTTTTAATTCAGTTCTAAAACCATTTAGTGATTCTCTTGATTATGCTTTTTATTTTGTGAATAAGAGCGAGGATAGGTTTTTGTTTTTAATGATGGCAATTCACGAATGCTCTGATGACGATCCTGAAGCTTGTGTTTGTTATGATAATTTTAATGATCCTGCTTGTAAAAATTATGTGAGTGGGGGAAATAATCCTCCCAAAATTTCTCTTACTCATTATTATTGCACTCCTAATAATATAAGAATTCTTGATCAATTAGTTTTTCCTTATGTTGGAAAAGTTGATAAAGCAACTTCTAAATTTGATTTTTTGGATTCTTCAGGACGCTCTGTTGTTTTTGACGCTGAACTAGCTATGTGGGTTACAAAGGATGTTCCTGTTCTTAGAGATCTTAAAGAAAACAAGGATTTTAATTGTGTTCCAATAAATTTTGAAGAACCTTGTCCATAATTATTGCAGAGTGTTATTGTAGAGTGTTTAATAAAATAATAGTGTGGTTGTAGTTTGTTTTATGCTTTGGTTTTGTTTCCACATTTTGGACAAACATATTCATTTTGGTTAGTGCTTTTTGAACACAATTCACAATAAGCAAATCCACATTTTGGACAATAAATTGTTTTCTCTTTTGGTTTTTTACAATTTGAACAAATTTGGGAATCTTCCCCAGTGATTTCTTGTAATTCTTTTTCGTCATCAATTCCGATTAGTTCTTTGTTTGAAAAATCCGTTTCAAGCCCTAAATCAAATTCATCACTATTGTTTTTCTTTTTTTCAGTGTCAGCGAATAGATCTTTAATGTTTTCTTCGTGTTCTTCTCCAAGAATCATTTCTTTTGAAATATTTGTGTCAATTGTGTCCTCAATTGTTTCTTTTTTTGGAATATTTTCTTCAACTTTTGGTATTTGTTCATTAGTGTTTCTGTTTCTTCTTCCCCTTCTTGATCTTCCACTGGTTTCTTCAGGAGTGATAGTGTCAGGGTATTCAATTGGATTATTTTTTATTTGAGTGTATAAGTGTTCTGCTATTTTTTCGGTTTCTTTTTTGTTAGGCATTCTTTTGTTTTCTTTTTTGAATTTTTTGATTTCTTGTAATGCTAGTTCTTTGTCCTCGCTTTTTTTTTGATATTCTTCAATATCTTTTGCGTTTTTTTCATCAATTTCTAGATCCTCATACTCCATGCTTGGAATTCTTTCCAAGGTTTTTTTTTCACTATCTTGAGAAGAGATTTGTTCATAGTTCATAAAACCTTGTTCTTCATTCTCTTCACTAGTGTTTTGTGAATAATATTCTTGTTGGGCTTTGTATCGTTTTTGATTCAATTCATCTCGTTTTCGATAGAATCTCTTCAATCTTCTTGGAACTTCATCACTCATAAAACAACCCATTAGCAATCTTTTTTGTTTTTTTTAATAACTATTTTTTTTAAAATTATTTTTTTTAAAATTATTTTTGATTTTTGTGTTTTGATTTTTTTATTTTAGTTTTATTATTTTCACTTTACTGCTTGCTTTGTTTGCTTTTTTTTATTTTTTTGTTTATTTTATTTTTTTTTGTTTATTTTATTTTTTTTGTTTTCAATTCCTATTTTTTTTTATTTTAACTTTATTCGTTTTATTTTTTTTGTTTTTTTTAATTATTTTTTTTCTTTTTTGTGTGAATTATTTAGGTATTTTTTATTTAAAAATGTGTTCTTTGTCTTTTTTTTAAATTATTTCAAAAGTTTTGTTTTATTTTTGTAAATTATGGATTTATTGCTCTTAAAAAAGCTTTTATATTACTTTTACTCACTTTTTATTATGGTTTTCGAATTAGTGTTTTCTACAATTATTGATTTCGCATTTTTGTTAATTGTGTTCTCTATTATTACTTTTTTTGTTTATAAATTCTTTTCTTGGGTTAGAAAAACTGTTGCAGAAAAGTATGATTTGAGTTGGATGAAATCCGTGTTGGTGGTTAATTTTGTTTCAGTTTTTTTGTTTCTTTTACTAGTTTTTGCTTATTATTATTTTTTGGGAGGATTATTGGCTAAACCAATTGATCCTGAAGTTCAATACAATATTGTTGATGATTTGGTAGTGTTTCTTTTCGCTTCTGTGAGAATACTTGTTGCTTCTTTGATCGCAACTTTTTTGTTATTATTTTTTGAACTCGTAGCAAGTTTTTTTATAGATTCACAATTAGAAAAAGGAAGATCAAAACTTTTTAGCGAATTTTTCGGAGTAGTTATTGCTTGTGCTGTTGCATTGATTTTGTTTTTGTTTGTTTTTAATTGGGCAATTCTAGGATTTTTTGTTTATGTGTTTTACGGGTCAATATCCTCATTGCCGGTTTTGTTTATTAATGTTTTTTGAGTTAATTTTTATAAGTATTAGTTGTTGTAAATGGTTGTGGATTTGAGCAAGTGTTGTTGGTTTGAGTGATGTGTTGGTTTGAGTAAGATTTGTGGAGAGTAGTGTTTGTTGGTAATGAGTAAGATTTGCAGTGGATAATGTTTGTTAGTGTGAGTGATTGTTTGTTGGATTTGTGGAGAGCAGTGTTTGCGGAGAGTAAAGGTTTGTAAAGTGTAAAGATTTGTAAAGTGTAAAGATTTGTAAAGATTAATGTTTGTTTGGAGTAATGTTTGTAGGTGTGTGTAATGTCAAAAATAATTTTGAAGAATTTTTTTCAAGGGTTTTTTGTTGCATTCGTTTTAATAATATTCTTTTTTAGTAACCCTGCTTTTGCTTACTCGATTAGTTTGCGAGGGAGTGATTTGCAAGGAAGTGATTTGCAAAGTAATGGTAAAGTGTTTTTTGAAGTGGGAGAAGAATCAAGTAATGATTCTGCTTTGGGGTCGGGGCATTTTTTTAGAACTCAATCTGATCTACAAACAGAACCAAAATTAGATTCAAGTAATGGAGAAAAAATAGGGGGAGAAAAAACAGAAAGTGGGTCGGATAATGCTTCAAGTAAAGAATCCACTGAGAATAAATCAAGCACTGGTTCAACTAGTGGTTCAAGTGGTTCATCTCGTTCTGGTAATTATGTGAGTTCTGGTTGTACTGTTTCTAAATTAACTCCTAGGGAAGCTAGTGATATTCTTGATCTTACTCACGAGGGTTTTAGTGGAGAAACAATGAGTGATGGTAAGGATACTAATTCTAAAGAGAAAGCGCCGGTGGATTTGAACGGACTTGGTTTGATTGCTAATGATAATGATGGGAAGAGTGCGCTTAAAGTTGTTCCTCCTACTACTGGAACTTTTGCTAATAGGTACGGAATGTTTGATGGAGTAACAGTTACTGGTCCTTGGGGGATTGGTATTGTTCTTGATGATACTTTGAGAGTGGGTAGGTGTGAAAATCTTGATCAAGAGAGTTGTAGAATAATGCAGGATGGTTTAACTTATAGGACAAGCGGGGTTGGAGTAAAGGCAGGGTTTTCTAATGCTTACACTTCGTTGAGTGATGTAACAAAGAGAAAAGCAGCAGGGGTTAGTGAAGAAGATTTTGAAAAAATCCAGAACAGTATTTTTGATAATGGAGATGATTCGTTAGTTTCTTATAGTGTTGAAGCATCAGATAAAATAAAAAATTCTTTCAAAGTGCAGAGTTATGAAGCAAAAAAAGCATCAAATTGTAATGGTGCTGAATGCATTATTGCAACTTACTCTAGTTTTGATAAGTACTTTAACTCTTGGTTTTCAGTAGAAATGATTGTTTCTTCTTTTGGCCCAACTCTTGTTCATAAAGCAGGAAAATTAATGGGGGTTGGTAAGGCAGCGAATGAAGGAACTTTTTGGAACAAAACCTCAAAAATGATGGATAACTTAACTGATAAGGTTAGAAGAACTCCTCTTGAAGCGGTTGGGCTTGAGAGATTGAATCGGTACAAAAAAATATTGGATGATCACCCAAATTTGAGACAATTTTTTGACGAGGAAACAATTAACAAAAGACTTTTCTCTGCAGGACAAGGAGGATTCACTACTGAATTACTAAAAAATGATTCCGCATTAATGCGACTTTCTGATGAAGAAAAAGAAGCATTCTTTAAAGCAACTGATCATTTACGTTCTTGGGTAAAGCAAAGAAATATTCAAGTAAAACAATTAAAAGAAACTTTTAACACAATCAACAATGATGCTACTAGAACACTACTTGAAAAAGAATTAGCACAAGTGGATTATGCAAGAAGTTTTTCAAACACAATAATGGAGTTTGATGATGTAATAAATTTGGATTTTCCTGAGTGGATAAAAGAGTCAGGGACTTTGGGTGATTTTTCAGGAATTAATATTAAAAGAAATGTTATAGGATCATCAGGAGCGGATTCAGGAATAGTTAATTTGGCTTCTGAAGGATCATTCAATCTAAAAGGAGGAGTGATGGAGCCTTTTGCAAAACAAGGAAATTGGAGTAGGTATGCAGGGGGTATAACTACTAGTTCTTTCAATGTTGATGAAGCAGGAAATTTACTTTTATACGAACTGGCTGATGGAAAATTGTTACAAAGAGGAGTGAGTATGGAGGACTTGGTGAAAAGAGCAAGTCAAAAAATTGGTGAGGGAACAGTAAAAGTTAAAATTCCAGGAGACACCAAATCTTATGAATTAACAGAAAGCACAGTGAAAATGATTGAAAGATTATACCCTAATTTAGCAGCAGTTGATCTTTACACAAGTGAATGGGTTCCAAAAATGATTGTGGAAAACGGAGTAGCAAGACAAGCAGTGCTTACCCCTCAAGAGTTTGCTGCAAGAATAACTCACGATAGAATATCTGGAAGAGTAAATATGGCGGAAATCAATCTTGATGATTTGGTAACCGCTCTAAGAAATAAAGGAGAATTCACTAATAGAAGAGTTTGGAGTTTGTACGATGCACAAATCGCGAAAGAAACAAATTTTTTAATTGACTATTACAAAAAACCATTAGAGGTTGGTGTTTGGAAAGGAACAATACTCCCAATTGCTTATTGGAATGTTAAAAGAGGATTTGGAGCAGAACAAATATCAGGATACATGTTGCCTGACAAATGGACAAAAATGAATATTTATCAAGGATCTGATAGTATTTACCAAGATTCGTACATTGATTTTTATGCTAATGAAGGAAGTGATCAAGGAGATTTATTCATGAAAGCGATTAGCCAAGGAGTGTTTGTTTGGAAATACATGGCTGATCAATTCACAAAAGATGTTGTCCCAGTATTCCACGATGTAATAACAAGGTTTGGTGGAACTTCAGAAGGAGTAGCAACTGGAGGATTTGGTTCAAAATCAATTACAAGAGATGTGGTGGGGGATATTGCGTTTTATTCTCATAATCAAAATTGTTCAGGGTGTGTTGGAACATTTGAAGTAAAATCAGAATACTTACACCTTGATATAGAACTACCAGTGAATATACAAGCATTTTTAGTAGAAGCAGTTGATTCAGAAACAGCAAGAGATAAAGGAACAACACTAATTGCATTCACTCATCACTCTGATATTAAAGGAAAAACAGCGGATATTGAAGGGGATGCAATAGGACTTGTTAAAGCAAGAAGTGACGGAGTAACTTGCGAACAAGCACTAAAAGAAGCAGGATTGGGTTGGACAAACCCAAAAATTGCAGGACTAGTTCTTGCAGGAGGAGAATCACTAGCTTATGTTGGGTTTGGGATGGGAGCAGGAATAACCGCAACAGCATTCCAACAAATAATGCTTACAAGAAAACTACAAGATTGTGTTGATGATTTGGACGGATACTATGTTCATTTCTTTTCACCACCCTCATACAACAAAACAAAACCAAAACAAGCACTATCAAACGAAACAATTGCTGAAACAGTTTCAGAACTAAGCGGCAAATTAACTAACTCGCTTTCTGACACAAACAATCCAGTAAGTGAATCCCTTGAAAAAATCGGAGTGGATTTCCAAAAATTCGCTAACGAAGCAAAAAACGATAATGTATTACAAGCATCAATGGATTTCTTCCCACCAAGTTATGGAGGAATAACAGGAAAAGAACTATTTTATATTTGGTACAAAGATAATGCAAATCCATCAACTTACAAAACAGAAGGAAAATTCGTAGTAGAAGATGGAAACAACAAACTTGAACTTGATTTTGAAACAGGAGAAACAAAATTTAATGGGAAAACAATTCTTGGAGCAGATAAAGCTGATCACACAAGATTAGCAACAACCCCAAGTGATAATAGAATACCAGGAATAGTGATACCAGTAACTCTAAACAAAATAGGCGCTCCACAAACAGACGAATCAGTGTTCGAACTTTATAGCAATGGTGAAGTAAAAGTACTGAATTCAGAAGTGCTTGATTGTATCCAAAAAGCAGTGAAAGATCAAACAGGAATAGAGTACAATGGTAATGAATTAACAAGCGTGTTCGGAAAACTAACAGGAATGAACACTGAACTTTACTCAAAAATATTTGCAAGCGATTCAAAACTAATATTCCAAGGAGAAGGTCCAAGAATGGAAGGAACAGCAGGATCAAAATTAGTGGTTAATGGTTATTGGGAAACCATTGCAATGCTTAGCGAGGATAAAAAAGTTGATTCAGGAAAATTCAAAGGAATGACATTTGTTCACGGAACAATTGTGTTAAAAGAAGAAACAAACGAACTCGTGATTTGGTTAAGACAACACAAAGATTCAGTGCTAACAAGTAAAGAAGTGTCAGGACTAAAAGCAAAACTTGACCAAATAATTGATCCTGATTCGGATTGTCCAGTGCCGGCAATAAATTTAGAAGCAATAGGGTATAGTGGGGATGAATTAGGACAACAAAGAGTAAAAAACTTTAACACCTCAATGGATCACTTTGGTCCATTCACTCAATTCACTACTGACACAAAAATCTACGAATTCTATGCAAAAAGAGATCCGGATACTGGGGAATGTAAGGATTATTTTAGAATAAGGGATAAGGATTCTGGAAAAATAATTTATGATGGGGAAATAAGAGGGGGAATAAAACAAGACGAGGATGGCGCATTATCATTTGAAACAACAGATGGTAAAAAACACGAATTAAAATTTGATGCAGAAAATGGGGTGCCAAAATTAACTTACAATGGTGGGGCACCAGAAACACTAAGATCAGCACAAGGATTGAATGGTTCATTTTGGTACGATCCTGAAACAGGAATGTGGTACCCAGAGAATGGATTACAAATCCCACTAAACCAAGCATTCAAAGATAATGGAACACTCTTTGCTAGTGATGGAAAAGGAGGAGTAATAGGAACTGCACAAAACCCAATAAACCTAAATGTAGGATCACAAGGAACAGGAGGAATAAGTATCCCCTCACTACCAGAAACAATGGCTGGATACATTTTATTTATTGCAACATTCTTAATGATAGCATACACAATAACACAAAAAACAATAACACAAAATGTGAGAACACAAAAACAATACTCAAAACAAAAAAAGAAAAAATAATTACGCTCTTTTTTTAAATGAATTTAGAACAAAATTTTGGTGTTTGGATTAGATTGAATCTTGGAATGAATTCAAAACCAAAGATACAAAACTAGGCACACAAAATTAAACACACAAAACCAAGGATACAAACATATGTGTGCAAAACCAAAGATACAAATCTAAACACACAAAACTAATGATACAAACCTAAATATACAACACTAAATACACAAAACTAAACATACATTGGAGTGCTAACACTTTCAATTTTTGTTTCCTTACCCTTGCTTTCAATAAGTTCTTTTAATTGACTTTTTAGCATTGCCTGCATTTTTTTTGATTGTTCTACAAGTGGTTGAATATCAATTTTTGTTTTAGTAATACTTGAAATCACTTTAACAACCTCTATAGCAGAATCATAATCAGCATTATTTCTCGCATTACCCAAAATACAAATAGATTCAATATTGTTGTTTTTTAAATAAAGCATTAATAAAGCAGTCACTCCCGAAGTAACCCCTTCATTAATTAGTTCAATTTTGTTTTCTTTAATAATTTTTTTTGCTTTCTCATCACTCGCAAAAGCATAAACATGTTTCCCTTCAGGCATTTTTACTCCAGAAGTAGTAATCACTCTCTTGATTCCTTTTTTAATAATCCACTCAGTTAGTTCTCTGGCCATATAATAACCATTTTTGTTATCAATTATTTGTTCAGAAATCACTATCACCATTTTGTTTTTTTTACTCGCATAAATTCTTATTGGGTGAACTGGCACTCCGTTACTAATTCTTGTAATTGGTAAAATAAATTTAGAATCAACAAAACCAATTTCTTCAAATTTTAGTTTTTCAACAAAATATCTTGCTCCGATAGTTCCAGCAAGACCAAGATCAGGAAAACCCTCAATCAAAGTGAATCCTTTTAGAGAAATGTTTTTTGTTTCAACAAACTCAACCAATTTCTTTGTTTCGTGTTTCATAAAAAAACCACTATTTTGTTTCTATTTATTGAATTATTTCCATTAAGAGAATGAATTAAGTGGTTTATAAACTTTCGCTAAAAAAAATAATTTTTTTAATTATTTTTTTTGGTTATTTTTTTTAGTTATTTTGGTTTGTTTTTAATTATTTTTTTTATTGTTTTTTTTTTGGTTATTTTTTTTGTTATTTTTTTAATTATTTGGAATTATTTGGAAGTATTTGGAATTATTTAGAGTATTTGTGCTAGGGTAAAGGTGATTATTGAAATTGGGGCGAGGAACAATGCGTATACAAAAAATTGTTTTTTGTTTCCTTCTTGAATTGCTAAAAAATAACTCGCCAATATTGAGTATTCTATTATGTAAATATTTGCTCCTATTTTTGCGGTGTTGAACATTACTTCTCTTTCTTCAGGAGTTAATCCAAATCCAATATTTCCAATGCTTGAAAAATTGAGTCCGGTGATTAAACCAATTACAAGTCCTAGAATTCCTGGAACAATTATTGCTGAAGCGAGTAAAAGAGTGTATTTTGTTACAAGCATTACTGCTTGTCTTTCTTTTATTATTGCTTGATTTTCAAGAAGATCTTCTGCTGTTTCTTTTAAAGAATCAGAAATACTTACTCCGCTTTTATAACTTTGTAAAAACAAATCAATAACCCTATCATAAGATTTGCTCTTATTCAGTGTTTTGATTTTGTTTAACGCTTCTTCAATTGTTGCTCCTTTTTTTATTTCAATTAATGCTCTTTCAAAATCTTTGCTCAATAAATTAAAATCACTTTTAGATATTTTTTCAATAGTGTTGATTAAGGAATTTTCATCACAAAAAACACTTGCTTCGAGTAAAAGATCAGGTAACAAATTTTCTTTCTCTCTTTTTCTTTTCTCAAAACAAATATCTTGAAATAAGTAATTTAAAAAAAATGGTGCAAAAAAACAAATTGCTCCCACCAAAATAACTTTTTCAATACTAAAAAATAAATACATTGATGATAATGCCATTCCGATAATCATTAAAAAAATTCCTTCAATGGTGCATAATTTTAGGAACTCGTTCAAGTTTTTTGTTCTTGAATTATTGATTATGAGCAAGTTTTCAAAATTGGTTATTTGTTCTTTTTTAAAAACAATTCCTAATGCATTCTTAAAAAACACGACAGAATCCATTTACTTTCTCTCCCTCATTTCTTTTATTTTTCCTTTTTTAATTTTTTGTTTTTTACTTTATTTTTTTACACATTTTTTTGTTCATTGTTTTTTATTTTTCTTTTTTTAATTTCCTTTCAAAAATATTGGTGTTTTTGAATTTATCATTGATAATATTGCAATGTCAATTAGTGGGAATAGTGCGATGATTATTGTTAGTACTTGGATTGGGGTAAAATCTATTTTCATAAAATAACTTCCAACAAGGATAAAACTTTGGAACATTGCTGGGGCGATTGCGGAAACAGTGATGAATACTAGTGAGTATACAATCATTTTGCTTGAAAATTCTTTACTCTCAATTCTTTGTTTTAGTAATAGTTCTTGGGCGAGTTTTTTTAATCCACTAATATCTTTTGTTCCGTGGGAATAAAGGTTTGCGAGATTACTTGATACTCTTTTAACATTTAGTGAACAAATTCTTTTATTCATTCTTTCAAGTGCTTCATTGATTGTTGCTCCTTTTTTAATATCTTCAACAACTATTGCTAGTTCTTTTGCTGATTCTTCTTTTTCTTTTGAACAATCCTCAAGTGCTTTGAAAAAACTTTTTCCTGCTTTTATTTCATAAATCATTTTTAGCACAATTATTGGTAAATCAGCTTCTACTTTTTTTGTGTGATTCACTCTTTTCAAAATTGGTAATTGTAACAAAAATAAGAACAAAAATATGGTGAAAATTATTGATACCCCTGCGGATAATACAATATTTTTTAGTATTAGTCCTAAACACAACCAAAAAAACAATCCAATGAATAAGGAGTATTTTATACTATTTTCTTTGTGTTTTTGTAATTCTTTTTTTTGTATTGCTGCATTCTTTTCTATTATTTCTTCAATCACTGATTTTTTTGTTAATTTAGTTATTTTTTCTTTATTTATTTTCATAAAAACCACTTTTTCTAAAAATCATTTTTTTTCATTTTTTTAATCACTTTTTCTAAAAATCACTCATACTCTAACCATATTTTTTTTGTTATTCTTGCTCTGCTAGTTCAAAAAATTCTTGAAAATTAACTTTTCCGTATAGTTTTTCTATTAATTTTTCTTTTTCTTTTAACATTTTTTTTATTTCTTTTTCATTAACAGAAAATGTTTTTTTTATTTTGTCAATAATTTTTTTCCCCTCGTTTTTTTTCACTAATTTGTTTTTTTCAAAATTGTATTCAAATAATTGGTTTAGTGTTATTTCTTTTCCGCTTTTTATTACTTCACACACTTCGATTACTTTTCTTTCTTCTTTTCGTGTTTTGGTTTTTTTATCAATTTTGTTTATTCTTTTTTGAACAATTATTAAATCAAGACACCCTAACGAGTTTTCTTCTATTCCGAATGTTTTCAATCTTTGAATTGCTTCGCTTGCACTCTCTGCGTGAAATGTTGCATAACTTCCTCTTGCTTGTCCTGCGAGCATTGTGTTGATGAATGCGTTTGCTTCTTGTTTTGTTCTTATTTCTCCAACAATAACTCTATCAGGTCTCATCCTGAAAGTGTTTTCTATTAGTTTTTCAAGAGAAATTTCTAATTGGTCACAAGTGTTGAGTTTTATTTTGTGGTTTTGTGGTAGCACTAGTTCGGGTGTTTCTTCTACTACAATTATTCTTTCTTCTTTTGGTAAAAAACAAAACAAAGAATTGAGTGTGGTTGTTTTTCCACTCCCTGTATTTCCGCACACAAGTATTGATGAATTTGTTTGCATTGCGAGCCAAAGAAAACTCATCACTTCTTTACTAATAGTGTTTGAATAAACAATGTCTATTGGGGTTAGTGGGTTTTCTTTAAATTTTCTTATAGTGCAATTAATTCCACTAAAAGCAATGGGGTTTGCTGATGCATTAAGTCTTGAACCATTTTTTAGCACTGCATTAAGAAGAGGGGTGTGGAAGGTTAATTGTCTTCCTAGTGGGGCAGCCATTTTGTTGATAATGTTTTTTATTTTATTATCAGAATTAAATTGGGTGTTCGTAATCAACCACCCAAAAGTTCTGTGGTACACCATTATTGGTTTGTTTGGTCCATTGATCACTATTTCTTCAAAATCAGGGTCCACTAAAAGCGGGGTTAGGATGCTTTCATTTAGTGATTCAATTTCTAACCAGTAAAGAATTTTTTCTCGCTGTTCTTTATTCAACAAAATTAAATTATCCAAACAATAACTTTTTAGAAAAAAATAAATGTCTGATTTGTTTTCAATTTTTTTTGTTGATTGTTTAAGTTCTTTGAATGATTCTTGGAAAATATTTTGTTCCTTTTCGCAAAGTTCGGGCAAATTAACTAACAAATATTTTTTGTCTTTAGATGCAACAATTTCTCCGCTAGAACAAATGCTTAGTTTTTTTGAAAACTCAATTGGGTTAATGCTCACTTCAATATCTTTTTTCATTTAGAAAGTGTTTTTTCTTCCCTTTAAAAGAATTTATAATAAATAGACAATTGCCGTAAATAGTTTTTTGTTTTCTTATTAATTTTGTCATTTTGTCTAATTAGTGGAACCGTGCAGTTTTTATATTAGAAAGACAGGTATACATATGGGTTATCACCCCGATTTCTTATAGGTAAAGGCAAGAAGGCAAAGGAGGGAAAGAAAGCATTCTTATTAGTGGCTTTCTTTTCTTCTTTAAAAATACTCTTTTAAAAACAGTTTTTTTTTATTATCAAATTCTATTATTGAATTGTATTATTGAATTGTATTATTGAATTGTTTTTTACCAACTAATTTTGTCTTTAATTTTTATTTTTTTAGCTTCTTTTGGGGGCATTTCAATAACATATTTTGCTGGTTTTTTTGGAGTGTAATTAACAGTGAAAGGGGTTAGGGTGGTTTTATCCACTACATTTTTGTTTGAATCTAAAAATATTGCTGCTATTGGGAAGAAAACAAACATCATGTGAAGGGATGATTCGATTTTTCCTTCCTTTGGTGAAGTAAAAACAAGAGCATAATCGAATTTTTTTTCATCCTCAAACATTAACCCTCTCATTCTTTCAAGGGGAGAATTCGCTAATTTTACTTTTTTTATTAATGGTTTTCCATTCACTTTCAACATAAATATTCACTAAAAAATATTGATTAAATATTGATTAAATCTTAATTAAATTTTAATTAAATCCTAATTAAATTTTAATTAAATTTTAATTAAATCCTAATTAAATTCTATTAAATTTTAATTAAATCCTAATAAAATATTGATTTATTTTAGTATTTCAAGCGAAGGTACTTTGATTTCTTCAAGTAGTTTTTTTGTTTTTTGTGGAGCTCCACTTCCTGCGTTTTTGCTTTTTTCTTCAAGTTCTTTTGTTATAGAATCAATTTCTTGCATTTTTTGTTTAAGTTCTGAAATAATTTTGTTCATGTCCCTTTTAATCTCATCATTGGTTTTTGGTTTAATTGAATTCTCGCCCTTATCTTTCTTAGCCAATTCTTTAAGTTCAATTTCATTTGTCATACCATATTAATGAATTTGGAATATTAAAACATTTGTATTAAAACCAAAATAGAGTGTTAGGGTGATTTTAAAAAAGGGGTGATTTCAAAAAAGTGTTTAAGGTTGAGTTATTTTGTTTGGGTTTTGTTTGCATTTGTTTTTTTTTATTTTAGGACCTCTCCTGTTTCGTTGCTCCAAAAAATTAGATCAAGTTCATCCAAACCCACTTTGTTTTTTTTACAAAATCCTCTCATTTTTTCTTCAATTTCTAAATAATTTTTTTTATTAATTGTTTTTGGGATTTCTTTTATGATTTTGTGTTTTTTTAGATTTTTTAAAATATGTCTGTCAAGTATTGCAATATCTTCTCCAAACCCAACATTTCTAAGAAAGTGACTCGCTTCTTTCCACCCATAACCATTAACTTCTTTTACTAAAAATTCTCTTGCTTTGTGGGGGTTGTTTGGCAATCCTTCTTTGATTAAAATTTTTTTTATTTTATTTTTTGGAAATTGTTTTTGAACCAAAACAAGTCTTTTTGCTTTTGTTCTAAAAAATCTAACATTTTTTATAAATGGTTCTTTTTGTTCCGCAAAACCTTTGTCCAATAAATTGTGTTCTTTTAATTTGTTTATTGCTTTCATTGATTGTTTTGCTGAACTTTGTGGGGTTAGGATGCAATAACACATTTCTTCAAAAATTAGTTCTTCACTTTGCCAATTTTTTTTAAAATTCGCGAGTGCTTTTTGTATTTTTGTTTTAATTAAAGGATTACTTGAATAAATATTTTTCATAAAATCAAACTCGTAATTCAATAAATTAGTTTTTTTTATTAATTTTTTTTGTGCGTTCTTCTAAAATTATTGAACTAATTGCTTTTTAAACAAACACACTCATTTTTTTGTATTAAATAATAGTTTTTTTAGGTAATTTTTATGATTGAATCAATTGCATTTATACCTGATGGAAATAGGAGATACGCTAAACAAATGAATATTTCTCTTGCTGAAAGTTATGCATTAGGAACAGCAAAAGCGTTTGATATTGTGAAGTGGCTTTCAAAATACTCTTCAATTAGGGTTGGGACATTTTATACTTTTTCTATGAAAAATTTTGCAAGATCAAAAATGGAATTGGATATTTTGTTTAAAATATTTGATGAACAATTGGATAAAGTTTATTCTAACAAATTGTTTTCTGAACATAAAGTTTCGTTAAAATTTATTGGTAGGAGGGATATGTTTCCAATTAAACTCCAAAAAAAAATGGAGGGGGTGGAAGAGTATACTTCAAAATTTAATGAACGTCAAATAAATTTGGCTCTTGGGTATGATGGTCAAACAGAGATTGTTGATGCTGCTCAAAAATTCGCTGAAGAGGTTTCTCTGGGTAAAGCAAAACCTGAAGATCTTTCTGTTGGGAACTTTTCAAAATACTTGTACGCTGATTTTAAAGCCCCTGATTTGATTGTTAGAACATCAAATGAACAACGCTTATCAGGATTTTTAACCTACCAAAGCTCTTATTCGGAATTTGCTTTCTTGAACAAATATTGGCCAGAAATAACTGAAANNGATGTTGATAAAGTAATAACCGAATTTAATGAAAGGGATAGAAGATTTGGGAAATAAGTTTTTTTCTAATTTTTTTTGTTTTGAATTTTTTTCTAATTTTCTGATTTTTTTATTTTTGTTTTAAATTTTTTTATTTTTTGTTTTTGTTTTTTTAGATGAATGTGAAAAGTCCTAGTGTTATTGCGGTTACTATTGCTCCGGCAATTGTTACTCCTACTAGGTTTGCTAAAAAAAATCTTTTATAACCTATTCCTAAAAAGTTTCCTATCGCTGCTCCTGTCCAAGTTCCTGATCCTGGTAAGGGAATTGCGATGAATATTGCTAGTCCCCAAAACCCGTATTTTTCTATTAGTTCTTTTGATTGTTTTTGTCCTCTTATGATTATGTGGTTGTAGAGTTTTTCAACAATTTTTATTGTTAAAAAGAATTGAATTATTTTTTCAAAAAAGAAATAAGCGATTAGTCCTAACATAGCGTTAGCGAATACACAAGTTATGAAAACTATTTCCACAGGCAATGCAAATCCTTGCATTACTCCAATTATTGGCACTTCTATGTTTCCTGAAAATAATCCTATTGGAATACTCCATCTAAGTTCAAATACTGGGGCAAAAGTGAGTAAAATTA
>JGI24712J26585_10001739_pt1 | contig 18400 bp, 13 predicted proteins | sample BioPla3DNA2_FD_26585 | JGI IMG/M metagenome (IMG submission 26585) | reverse complement strand
TACTACGTCGGCCGCGAGCGGGACCGGCTTGCCGAGCAGCTCTGAGAGACGGGCGGCGATCGGAGCCAAGGTGAATTTCGGGTTGAATTCGCCCTTCGGTCGGCCGAGGTGGGAGCAAAGGATTACCTTCGCGCCTTTGTCGATAAGGTATTTAATGGTCGGGAGGGCGGCGACGATGCGCTTGTCGTCGGTAATGGTCTGACCGTCCATCGGAACGTTGAAATCGCAGCGGACAAGGACTTTCTTGCCGGAAACGGCGATATCCTCGACGGTTTTCTTGTTGTAGTTCATACTCGATAAATATTCCTTTCTTTCCTGTATGATTTATGCAGCCGGGAAAACCCGAAAAAGCCGATGCAGACGCATTTCGCCGCGGGAAAGCCCGTTGCTGGATATTCACACTATATTTTACCACAATAGGGGGGATTTAGCAAGGGAATTATGTAAAATTTAATAGAATATTGAATAATATCGGTCCTTTCGCGCCGACATTATTCGAGAGTTTTTTCGAGGAAAAAACGTATTTGTTCCAAATTAAAGTTTTTACCGGTGTTTTATCCGGGAAATTAAAGCGCCGGCGGAGTTGTTGAAAACTTTACTTGACATTTCCCTCCAAAAGAAATATAATGTAAACAATAAACACAGGAATACAAAAACATCATCCGGAGGAGGCTTTCATGGCAATATACCAAGGTCGCGGCAATATATCGATGCAGGACGAGTATATGGATTTCATAAACTACGTCTTCGGCTTCAACGGCAGGGACAGGGATTTTTACAAGCTGCTGCCGAAACTTTACAAGCCCGAATACGACCCGGCGGCGCAGAGCTATGTCGCCGTTGAGGACGGACGCATCAAGGCGGCGGTCGGCGCGTTTGACGACGAGCTTATCATCGGCTCCGAGCTCTTTGCCCTGCGCGGTATCGGCAACGTTGCGGTGCATCCCTTTTGCCGCCGTCGCGGATATATGAACAGTCTTATGAATATGGCTGTCAGAGAGATGGTCGAAGACGGAGTGACGCTCTCCTTTTTGGGCGGACGCCGCCAGAGATACGGCTTTTTCGGCTATGAGCAGGGCTGCGCCGTCCACTCCGCCGCCGTCGACCGCGACAATTTCAGATATGTTTACGGCGGAGGGGCGGNAAACCGTCCGGTTCGTCTGCGGCTGCGCGAGGAGAAAGTCGAAGCGAACGACAGCTACCGCCTGAGCTACATAAAAGAAAAAATCGACTCATGTTACGCGCGCTGCGTCCGCCCGAAAGAGAAGCTTTACGATATTCTCGTGTCTTGGAGAGACTCGGCTTATGTCTTTCTCGACGACTGGGGACGGCTTCGCGGCTACGGCGTCGGCAGCGGCGGCGGTCTGAACGAGCTTTGGCTTGACGACGATTCGCTCACGCCGGACGCCCTCTACGCGCACCTAAACGCAAGCGGCGAATACCGCGTCTCGCTCACCCTCCCGCCCGACAAGGCGGCTCAGCGCCGCGCGATTCACGATCTGATGAACGACATTTCGATAGAAAACGGCAAAATGCTGAACGTCTTCGCTTATGAGCGGCTGCTCCGCGCCTGCCTAAAATATTCGGAGGAGTACCGGCATCTCGGCGATTTTGATTTTGTGGCGCTGATACACGGCAGCGGCGGGGACGAGCGGCTGAGGATAGCCTGCTTCGGCGGGGAGACTTCCGTCGAGAAGACGGAAAAAGAGGCGGATGTCGAGCTGTCCGCCCTCCGCGCGGTGAGCTTCTTCTTCGGCGCGTCGTCGCCGGAACGCGACGGGATGGACGCGGCGGCGAGGGGTGCGTTCCCGCTTGCGCTGGGGGTGCATAATTGCGATGGCGTTTGAATACCGCCGAAGGCGGTATTCGAGAGTTTTTTCTTCGAAAAAACGTCTCCGTTCCGAGGTTAAGTCATTACTTATGTTTTTTCTGAAGTAGATTTTGCCTTTGGCAAATGAATAACCGCTCCGCGGTTATTCGCGAATATTTCCTTCGGAAATATATCGCCGCTGGACGGTTCAGTCATTATCGGTGTTTTTTCTGAAGTAGATTTTGCCTTTGGCAAAATCAATTTATCTGAAATATTATTTTTAATAGTCTTAATAATTGCCGCATTTGCCGGCTGGGGCGGTTTCGCTATAATCCGAAAGAGCCTTTGACCGGTTATATATACAGAAAGGAAAAGAATATGTTTCCAACAAACCACGATCTCCACTGCCACAGCTTTCTCAGCTCCTGCTCAAACAACCCGCTCATGACGACGCAGGCGATACTTGACTACGCAGAGCAGAATGGCTACGACCTTGTCGCCGTTACCGACCACCTCTGGGACGCTTCGGTTCCCGGCGCCTCCGACTGGTATCAGCCGCAGGATATCGCGCACATCAGCCGCAGCCTGCCGTTGCCGAAGTCGGATAAGGTGAAATTCCTGTTCGGATGCGAGACGGAATATTGCGGCGGCGAAAAGTTAGGTCTTTCGAAGGAGAATTTCGATCTGTTCGACATAGTCATCATCCCGACCGACCACTTCTGGATGCCGAACTTCGTCAATCCGCCGGAACTCAAGACGACGGCGGAGTTTTACGCGCTTCAGATAGAGCGCTTCGAGGAGCTTTCCCGTCTCGACATTCCGTGGCGGAAAGTCGGGCTTGCGCACCCGCACATCTACGTTCCGGACGGCGTCGACGACCCGGAATTCGAGAAGGTTTATACGGAACTCGAAGACCGCGCCTTTGAAATTTACAAAAAACTCGCCGCCCTCGGCTGCGGAATTGAGATAAACTGCGATCTGTTCGCAAAAGACGGCAAACTGCCGTGGCTTACAAAGATTTTCAAGGTAATGAAAGAAGCCGGCTGCAAGTTCTTCTGCTGCAGTGATGCGCACGGCCCCGAGTCGCTTGACCTCGTGAAGAAATACGGTCCGAGAGCAGCTGAGCAGATAGGGCTGACGGCGGCGGACAGGTGGGTTCCTATCGGCTTCTGAGTGAAGACAAATAAAAAACGCGGATTTGTTCCGCGTTTTTTTACCTTAGAAAAAACACCGATAATGACTGAACCGTCCGACTGCGATATATTTCCGCAGGAAATATTCGCGAATAGCGCCCAGGGCGCTATTCACTGAACCGTCCGACTGCGATATATTTCCGCAGGAAATATTCGCGACTAACGCGAAGCGTTAGTCAGAGATGATTTCGGCTTCGCCAAAACTCGCGAATAACCGCTCCGCGGTTATTCATTTCCGCAGGAAATATTCGCGAATTAATTCATCGCTTTATATTTTTCTATCGTCTCTTCCAGCGCCTTCTGCGCTTTTTCTTCGATTTTTGCGTATCTTGACGCGAAATCGGACTTCTTTGAGCTGGTCAGGTCGTTGATAAGCGTCCCGACGCCGCCCCAGTCGTAGATCATTCCGAGGTCATAGATTCGGTTTGCGAGAATAATGTCGATCATTTCCACCGACTCGGTGTCGCGGGAGAATTTACCCGCAATGGTAGCCTCGTAGTAAGCGGGGCGCACCGTGTCCATCGAGGCGTAGCAGAGATATTCGCATATGATTGAAGTGCGTTCCGGGTCGGCGGTGGTGGGGATGACAAGTCCCGAGGCGATATACGGGCTGACCCAGGTGCAGTATTCCTCCTGCCGCTCGTCGTATTTCGGCATCGGCAGAAGCCCGAAGTCGGTGTCCATGTTGCGCAGTTTTTTGACCGTGTACATGACAATTGAGTAGAAAAGTCCGCGGTTATCGATGAAGATGTTGACAAGTCCCTGCCAGTCGGAGATAAAACTGTCGGTGATGCTTACTCTGACGGTATTGTCGTTCATGAAGGCAAACAGCTTGTCAAGGGTAGATATCCCTCTTTCGGAGTTGATAACTATTTTGGGATAGTTTTCCTCGTCCTTTGAGATTACCAGATTTCCGGCGCCGAAGAACATTCCGAGGGTGTTTGACTGTTCGGTGATTAGACCGTAGCGGTCATTCTGATTCATTTTTCCGTCGCCGTCAACGTCCGCCGAAACTCCGGTCATCATCTCGGAAAACTTATCTATCGTCCAGCCGCTCGAAAGCACCAGCTCGTAAGGGTTGTCAAGCTCAAAGTCAATTATCATCTGCTTGTTGAAGCAGTAAATCCACGCCGCGTTGTAGTTGCGGAAGGAGAAGTCGCCGGTGACGAAATACTGGCGTTTGCCGATGGACAAATCGCGGATCGATCTCGAATCCCACCAGGGGTTTTCGAAGTCGAGGTATTGAAGAGTGTTAAGGTCGAGCGCCATGTTTTCCTGCGCCAGGGCAGTCATGGAAAACAGCGACGCTGAGCAGATGTCGTAGGCGTTGTCCCCTGCCATTATCGATTTTTTCGCGGCGTTGACAAAATCGGCGGCGGCGGTCTGAGCGATTTTGATGTTGTATGTCTCTTCAACCTTGCGGTTGCGCTCAAATATCGAGTCGTTCAGCACCTCGCCGTTCATCTCCTCGACGGCAAATTCGCCCTCTACCCAGAGGTCGCCGCTCGGATCGCGGGCGAGCGCGGTGAATTCGTATCCGTCATAGTCAGCTTCCGGCAGATCCGGCGTAAGCTCGGTTTCGGTCGCTTCGGCGGTTTCGGCCGGCGCGGTCGTGACATCAGCTTCAGCTCCCCCCGAGCCGCAGGCGGCGAAGATGAGTATTCCCTGACAGACTATGAGAAGTATGCAGATGAATTTTCTGATTTTCAATATTATGTCCCTCCGCTTTGCGGTTTTTTCGGCAAAGTCTCATTTTTTTATTATTATAGCATATTGCGGAAAATTATGCAACGGATATTTAATTTATCGTATAAGATTCTGCCGTATCGCCGCCTTTGATTCCGAAATCAGCTCCGTTTTTCCGTCAGTAGGACAATATTTACAAAACCATCGGTTATAACTGATGAAATCGGAATATTGCCGAAATTTGTCAGTTATAACTGATAATTCTGAAGAAAAACGACTGAAAATACTGCTTGGTAAGTCGATTGATACCAAAAAAGTCAAGAATAATATTAAAATCTAAGAAACATGTTGAAATCAGTAACTTTTTGTGGTATATTTATATGTAAATACTGAAGCTGTATAAAGAGCATAAAAGTCTTATCTTGATAATCAATGAAGAAAGCAAGAAAGGCTTCATCACTATGTAACGAAAAATCATAATAAGAAACGGAGATAACTAATGAGCGAAATAATCAAATCTCAAGTTGCGATTGCTAAAGATCAACTCAAGACTATCAATGAAAAAGCGATTTCAGATGACAGAGCTTTTAGCCATGTTCTTCTGCATTATATTTTTGGTTATGAATTCATTGATCAGATTGATCTGGTTACAGATGGAACAAATGATGGCGGGATTGACTTTCTGGCATTTGACGATGAAGAGTCAAAACTGATAGTCTGCCAATCAAAGTATACCGGCACATTGTCTTTTGACCAAATCATCACAGAACTTGGAAAGATGTACAGTACTGTACAGAACTTCAAGCAATCACATACCGGAAGCTATAACGACAGACTAAAAAAGGCTCTTCAGAACGCTCTGGATCGTTTACCTGATGAAAATGCGGATAACATTGAATACCACATTTTTACAACAGCTCCGTTGGATGTTAACGGGGCGATGAAAAAAATTATTAATACGCAACATGAGTTCCCTTCTGATTCTGTTACAATCTATAACGCTGATCAGATTGAAACGGAAATTCAGAAGGCACAAGCCCAGCTTCCAACCGTAAAAGAAGCAACGATAGAACTGGATAAAGCAAAAAACTACCTTGAATATGAGTCGGATGATTTAAGCGGGATTCTGTGCAATGTTCTATCGACGTCCATAATACAGCTATACAATAAGTATGCTGGCGAAGGATTGTTTGACCTTAATATAAGGAAATATATCAGAAACACACTTGTAGATTCTGGTATAAAAAGAACACTTGATTCTGACAGGGAAAATTTCTGGTTCCTAAACAACGGAATAATCATCGCCTGTACAGAATTTATAGTCGATGGGAATACGATTAAGCTCTCTGACTTTTCCATAGTGAACGGAGGTCAGACGACCACTTTGATCAGTACTTATAAAGGGACTAACTCAAAAGAGTTTTATATTCCATGCAAAATTGTAGCGACAAAAGATGATTCTCAAGCAGCATTTTTTTACACAAAAATAGCGGAAGCAACGAACTCACAGAAGCCGATATTCCCAAGAGACTTGAAATCAAATGCACCGGAAATGGTTAAACTACAGAATTGGTTAAAACAAGACGGTATATATTTGGAGATTAAGCGCGGGCAAAAAGTAAAAGGTTCATATAAATACAGCATTAAGAATGATGAGCTTGGCCAAATCCTTCTGTCGTTTGTTCATCAACAACCGGGAACATCCAGAAACGGAAAAAAGAAGATATTTGATACTCCTGCTATCTATGACAAGCTTTTCAAGGTAAACTATGATAGGGATCAGCAGAAAAAAGCATTTGTTAAGGATCTTATTGAACTGGATAGCCGATATGCAGAAATTGAGAAGAAGTATAAAGTTTCCGGATTGACCCCTATTCAAACAGAAGTGTTGAAAAACGGAAAACAAACAATCTTTGCCTTAATGGGTGTGTGTTATCGTTTTGCTAATGCTGATATTTCGGAAAGTGAGATCATCAACAATCCAAAATCAGTAACAACAATTCCATTTGTATATGGTAGTATGATCTCAAATTACCATGAAGATGATTTTGAAAAAAAACTGGATCGAGTTATTAAAGTTCTTGTATATATTATAACTGATGCCTATGAAAATGCCTTTAACAGTGGTCAGACGACAAGTGTAAGCAACATGATGAAAAGTGACGATCGATATTATAAGGATATTGTTTCAAAATTCCCCCAAGTATGGGGAATGATGTATGGTGAAGAACTGAGAACTTGCATTGACATTTTTAAACGAGCATAGGAAAAATTTTTCGGCAAGTATTGCTTTATGTTAATTAAAGCTCTCGACAAAAAGTCGGGAGCTTTTTAAATGCGAAAAGACCGAGCAGTATCTCGAGAAGCGTACTTCTTAAATATGAAAATAATACAGATTTTTCTCTGATTATATTATTGATATAGCGAGATCGCCATATTCACAGCCTCACCCCTTATAAAACCTATACTTCTCCACCGCGTCCAGCACCGCCGCCATGTTTTCCAGCGGGTCGCCGTGGTCGAATTCCACGCTGAGGCCGAGACCGCCTTGGGGCAGATACAGCGCCTCGACGCACTCGGCGACGTGGTCGGCCAGCTGCGATTTTGTCGCGAAGGGGAAAAGCTGACGGTCGAGGTCGAGGTTCAGCGGGATTATCCGCTCTTTGCGGCAGACGCGGACGAGATTGTCAAGCCCGTTTGCGCGGAACTGGGGGTTTATCATGTCGACGCCGCATTCAACGAGGTCGGGGATGATTTCGTAGATACATCCGTCCGAGTGCATATATATGAGCTGCTCCGGCTTATACGCCTTGACCATGCCGTACATCTTGCGGTAGCAGGGGCCGAGGTATTTCCGCCATCTTTCGGCGCCGATCGCAAGTCCTTTCTGCATTCCGAGGTCGTCGCCGAAATAGACCATCTCGCCCATCCGCGGCAGAATCGCGGCGATCTGGTAGATGTTGTATTCAAGTACCTTGTCGATGAGCACGCGGATTGTCTCGCCTTCTTCGGCGAAGTATATCATCGCGTTTTCAAACCCGCAGAGGTCGAGCAGCCGCAGATACATGAATCCGTGCGGCAGGCGGCCGTCGCGGTTTTTCGGTATCTCGAGGGCGAAGACGTCTTCCTCCGTCTTCAGCGGGTGTCCTTTGACTATCGCCTCGGCGCCGTCGATTTCGTTTTCCCAGACGCAGTTCCATTCGTCGATATAAATTCCCTTGTGGTAACTCGGCGGAAGATTTTCGATGATGCGGTCGAGGTCAACCTGCCGTCCCCCGAAAAACTGCGGGTATTGGTCGGTCAGGCGCTGGAGTTCGCTGCCGTATTTCAGCCAGGCGGAGGGAAGAATGCTGACGGAAACGGGTATCGTTTCGGGGTGCTGCATCTTTACGGCTTGGATGAGATTTGACATAAAAATTATTCCTCCCTTTGTAACCCGCGGCGCGCCGGTTATTCTGCAAGTTTTTTCGAAGAAAAACGTCGCCGTCGGCAAGTTCGGTTTCAGCTTGCGTTTTTTTCGGAGTTGATTTTGTTGAAAAGTTGTTTGGGAGTTGGATTTTTTTGTTTGGCCGTGTCGGAGTTTTCCACATAAATCAGTTGTTATATGCCCTCCGCCTGTGGAAAACTATGTTGAGTATGTGGGAAAGTATGATAAAAAATATATATAATGCGGGTTTTGCGGCGAAAACGCGATTGTTTTTCATGATATTCATGAGCTGTTAATAAACAAAGCGAAAACCTTTCCCGAAGCGCCGGTCAGAACATAACAACCGCTTTGCCGCAGTATTCTCTTGTAAACTCCGCTATTGCGTCCTGGTCGCCGGTGAGGCAGAGGGGCATATTGAGGGAGAGGAGGTTTTCTTTGAGGGCGTCCGCGTCTTCCTCCGAGTCGAGGCGCAGGACGGCGTAATCTTCTTCTAAGTTGTCGGCGAAGTCGTCGAAATCAATTATCGAGCTTACCGGAACGGCATGTTTTTTTGCGGTCGGCGAAATCTCGGCCGTCCTTGAGTTGGTGCAGGCGATGAGGGTTGAGTCGACGGGTTTGTAATTGAAGGCGTCGGGGTCGGATTTGTCGAGCAGTTCGCGGACGCCCTTTATATATTCGCCGTCGGCGCCGCAGCAGCCGCCGCAGACGAAGACGCCGAGGTCGATTATCTTCGAAATCCAGGGCAGAAACTCGTCCGGCTTCATTGAATATTCTCTCCGCCCGTCGGGCAGCTCAATCGGCTTTCCGGCGTTCGGCTTTGCCAGCAGCGCGACTCCGAGCCCCGCCGCGTAAGGTACGAGCTCTTTGAGGGCGTCGTATATCCTCTCCGGCCCGTCCGAGCAGTTGAAGCCGAAGATATTGACGCCGAGTTCGGCAAGCGTCAGAAGACAGCAGAGCGGGGTGTCGCCGCCGAGGGTGCGCCCGCCTTCGCCTATCGTAAACGACGCCATGACCGGCTTGTCGGAGACGGCTTTGAACGCCATGACGTTTGCGCGGCACTCGGCGAGCGAGATTTCCGTCTCGGCGAAAAACAGGTCCGCCATCGGCTCCATCGCTTCCGCCTGCTCTTTGTAGGCGTCGAAAATTTCATCGAAAGTCGCGTCGCCGTACGGCTCGAGGAAACGGCCGGACGGAGCGGTGTTGCCGGTCAGAAATACCGGCCGGTCGGCTCTGTCGGATGCGTTTCGCGCGTCGATGCCTTTTCGAGAGTAGCCTATCAATCGGCGGTTGAGCGGGGCGACTTCCGGGGGCTTGACTCCGCGGTGGCTGAGGCGGAAGCGGGAGCCGCCGAAGTTCGGCGAGTTTACGACATCGGCGCCGGCGTCGATAAATTCTCGCTGAACGTCGACTATCATTTCGGGATTTTCATCTATCCAGAGTTCGGTGGAAGCCCCTTTCGGCATACCCCGACGCTGCAGCGAGGTGCCGGTCGCGCCGTCAAGCGCAAGCGGGATCGGCAGAAATTCGGGGTAACGGTAGAATATCGAACGGAAAGACATTTCGTGCTCCTTTGCGGCGCGCCGCGTTAAATGTTTTTAATGAGTAAATATGCAATAATATCGCAACATTTTACATTTATATCTTGATTTTTGTATCCGATTGTGGTATATTATAGGGTAGATAGATTAACGGCGGATTAATGAAGTGAAAACTCACTCGTAAAATTCAACACCGCCGCGATATATATTATATGGAGGAAACTTCAAATGAAAAAGAATCTTTTCCGCATTATTTCCCTTGTTATAGCCGCGCTTGCGGTTATCGCCGCAATCAGCTCCTGCGGCGGATCGGTAAACGACGTAGATAAGATCAAAGCCCGCGGCAAGCTCATCATGGCGACCAACGCCAGCTTCCCGCCCTTTGAGTTTGTCGACGGCAGCGAATATGTCGGCGTCGACGTCGATATGGCGAAAGAAATCGCCGCCGATCTGGGCGTTGAGCTTGAGATTTCCGACATGGAATTTGCGTCGATAATCGGCGCCGTTCAGTCGGGCAAAGCCGACTTAGGCATCGCCGGAATGTCGGTGAACGAGGAGCGCAAGCAGTCGGTTGATTTCTCGATTGAGTACACCAAGAGCCAGCTTTATATCCTCGTAAAGGCCGACAATGCCGATATCTTAGGACCCGACACCCTTGTTAACAAGACCATCGCCGTTCAGACCGGCACCACCTCCGACACCTTCGCTTCCGATGTCGAGGGCGCGACTATGCAGCGCTTCTCCAGCTTCCTTGACGCCGCTCAGGCGGTCAAGACCGGCAAGGCCGACGCCATGGTTGTCGACGTGCTGACCGCAGAAGCGATTATCGCCGAGAACGCCGACCTTAAGATGCTCGAAGAGCCGCTCGCCGACGAAGGCTACGCCATCGCCGTCGCCAAGGGCAACCAGACCCTGCTCGACGCCGTCAACGCAACTCTTACAAGGCTGATCGACGAAGGCAAGATCGAGGAATTCAAGACTAAATACGCTGGATAACGCTGAATAACCCGCGGAACGCGGGTTATTCGCGAGTTTCGCGAAGCGAAACGTCGCCGTTCCCGGATAAAGTCATTAATTTTGTTTTTTCTAAGGTAGGTTTTGCCAAAGGCAAAACCTATTAATCTGACGGCGGCTGCCGTTTCTTACTTATTTCACTATTCACTCTTAACTCTTACTTCATATGAACATATTCTCCCGCATCATTGAATTCATCACCGGCGGCTTTTCCCGCGTCGTTTCCGTCCTCTTCGGGCGGGGGCGGTGGAAGCTCATCGTCAACGGACTCGGAGTAACGCTGCTGCTTTCCTTATTCTCGGTGATTATCGGCACCGTTATCGGCACCGTTGTCGCCCTTATCAAGGTGGCGTATGTCAACCGTCCGAAATCGAAGCTTTTAAAGGCGCTGAATACCGCCGCGACATTTTATGTAAACGTCGTCCGCGGCACCCCGACGGTGGTTCAGCTGCTTATTATGAACTTCGTCGTCTTCGCAAGCTCGTCTAACATGATACTCATCGCGGTTCTGACTTTCGGCATCAACTCCGGCGCATATGTCTCCGAGATAATGCGCGCCGGCATCAACGCCGTCGACTACGGTCAGACGGAAGCCGGACGTTCGCTGGGACTCGGCGAATACGACACGATGAAAGAAATCGTCCTGCCGCAGGCGGTTAAGAACATCCTGCCCGCCCTCGGCAACGAGTTTATTACCCTTATCAAAGAGACGTCGATCGCCGGATATATCGCGCTTCAGGACCTTACCAAGGCGGGCGACCTGATACGCTTCGCGACCTACGACGCGTTTATCCCGCTTATCACGGTGGCGCTGATTTATCTTGTTATCGTGCTCGGGCTTACAAAGCTCGTTTCAATGCTTGAAAGGAGGCTTGCCAAGAGTGATAACCGTCGTTGACCTTCATAAATCATTCGGAGACAACCATGTCCTCCGCGGCATAAACGATACTATCGAACAGGGCGAGAAAGTCGTCGTCATCGGTCCTTCCGGCGGCGGAAAATCGACGTTTCTGCGCTGCCTCAACCTGCTTGAAAGGCCGACGTCGGGGCAGATTATCTTCGACGGCGAAGATATCACCGACCCGAAGTGCAATATCAACCTTGTCCGCCGGCGGATGGGGATGGTCTTTCAGAATTTCAACCTCTTTCCGCACCTGACGATACGCAAGAACATTACCTTAGCGCCGGTAAAGCTCGGACTGATGAGCCAGGCGGAAGCCGACGCGCGCTGCGACGAGCTTCTCCGGCGGGTGTCGCTTTCGGAAAAGGCGGAGGCTTATCCCGGCTCTCTTTCCGGCGGCCAGAAGCAGCGAATCGCTATCGTCCGCAGTCTTGCGATGAACCCCGACGTCATGCTTTTCGACGAGCCGACGTCGTCGCTTGACCCGGAGATGGTCGGCGAAGTTCTCGACGTCATGCGGGAGCTGGCGCAGAGCGGAATGACGATGGTCGTCGTCACGCATGAGATGGGATTTGCCCGCGAGGTCGGGACGAGGATATTGTTCATGGACAGGGGGATTATTCTTGAGCAGAATAGCCCGAAGGAGTTTTTCGCGAACCCGAAAGAGGATCGGACGAAGGAGTTTTTGTCGAAGGTTTTATAGGGAATCGGGCACCAACGGTTAATGACTTTACTTTGGGACGGCGATGTTTCGGCGAAGCCGAAACTCGCGACTTGCGCCGTACGGCGCAAGTCATGGATAGGGGGATTATTCTGGAACAGAATAATCCGAAGGAATTTTTCGCGAATCCGAAAGAGGAGCGGACGAAGGAGTTTTTGTCGAAAGTTTTATAAGGAATCGGACACCAACGGTTAATGACTTAACTTTGGAACAGCGATGTTTCGGCGAAGCCGAAACTCGCGACTTGCGCCGCAAGGCGCAAGTCAGAGATGATTTCGGCGAAGCCAAAACTCTCGCGTCCCGCACAGCGGGACGCAAAACTCTCGAATCCCCCGCGGGACGCGGGGGATTCAATTGTACTTGCAAAGCAAATGCATTTGTGGTATAATGTATTCAGATGCATATTTGAAAGCGAGGTGAAAAGATATGGCTTCAAAAGAAAATTCCACCATACGGATGGAACCCGAACTGAAAGCGCAGGCGGCGGCGCTGTTTAAATCTCTCGGAATGGATTTGAGCACCGCCACACGAATATTTTACATTCAGGCTTTGAGATGCAACGGTCTGCCGTTTGAAGTAAAGCTTGATGAGCCGAATTCCGTTACCCGCGCGGCTTTTGATGAGGGCGACCGACTGCTTTCCGATCCGAATGCCCTGCGATTCACCAATGTTGATGATCTGTTTGAAGAATTGAACTCATGATTAAATACGAAATCCAGCGGACGTCTCAGTTCAAAAAAGATTACAAGACAGCAGTCAAACGCGGTTGTGATATTGATAAGTTGAAAAAAGCCGTTACGATTCTTGCAAGCGGCGAGAAATTGCCCGATGTATACCGAGATCACGCACTAAGCGGAAAATACGGTGAATATCGTGAATGTCATATCGAACCGGATTGGCTGCTTATATATAAGATTTCGGAAAATGTGTTGATCCTTACTTTGTACAGAACCGGGACACACAGCGATTTATTCTGACTTGCGCCGGAGGCAAAACTCTCGAATCCCCCGCGGAACGCGGGGGATTCAATTATTCTGTTTTGCGAAGCAAAACACGATGTTTCAACAAAGTTGAAACTCGCCGAATAACACGCTCCGCGGGTTATTCAAATACCATCAGAAAAAACATAGATAAAGACTTAACTTTGGAACAGCGACGTTTTGCCGCAGGCAAAACTCGCGAATAATGTCGGCGCGGAAGCACCGACATTATTCAAATTAACAAAATGCTAACCACTTACCTCCCCGCTTGTTATATAATTAATTTATTCAAAAACATTTTACCGGTTATTTACCCGGTTTCGGAGGTTCAAATGAATAAAACAACGCTCAGGGCGGCTGCGGCTCTGTTGCTTTTCGCATTTCTTCTCTCATTTATATCCTGCGGCGATAAGCCGGCGGAAACAGCGCCTGTCAATCCGGAGACCTCGGCTGTGCCGGTCGAAACCGAACCCGCCGACCCGCTCGCTTCGTATGATTTGGGCGGCGACGTTATCCGCATCTACACCTCTGTCGACGCGACCGACGCCACCAACGCAAACGCCCTTATCGAGGGCAGCGGCGAGGAGAACGGGGAAGTCGTCAACGACGCCGTATACAAGCGGAATTTAGACGTCTCGGAGCTGCTCAATATAAACTACGAGTTTACCCACGCAAACGAGGACTATTTTTCGGTTCAGCCCGCGATACAGAAGATAGTCCTTGCCGGCGACGACGTCTACGACCTTATCGTCAACGACATCTACCCGCTCGCGAACCTCGCGCTGGAGGGGATGTTCCGCGACGTTTCGCAAAATCCGGTCTTCGATTTTGAGGCCGGTTACTGGCGGCAGGAATATATGAAAGACCTTTCCGTCGTCGGCGAGACGCAGTTTATTATGGCGGGCGACTACTTTATGGACGTGCTTTGCTCGGCGCACGCGCTTTATTTCAACAAGCAGCTGATAGAAAACATCAAAGGCGACCCCGATTATGTCTACAAATTAGTGCTTGACGGCGAATGGACAACCGACGCTTTCCTCGGCGTCTCAAGCGCCGGATATCAGGACCTGAACGGCGATACCAAGCGGAATCGCGGCGATATCTGGGGCTTTTCCTGCATCGGAATGTGGGGCGCAGCGGTTCCGTTCATGCTTTGCGGCGACCTTGAGTTCGTCTCCCGCGACGAGAGCGGCGGCGTCACCGGCTACGCGCTGAACAACGAGCGGGCGGCGACGGCTCTCGGCGTCATGAAGAATATTTTCTACGACGACGCGACTTATCCCGATTTTACCGACATACCGTCGATGGTGTCGAATTTCGCCTCCGGTCTTTCGGTGTTCGTCGGATATCAGCGGGTCGGCGACTTCGACTCCTACCGCGACACCGAATTTGACATCGGCATAGCGCCGTATCCCAAGCTGGACGCGGAACAGGAAAGATACGTCACCGCCACCCACGACACTACCGAAATAGGCGTCATCCCGATAACTTCGTCGAAATACGACAACGCCTGCGTTGCGGTAGAGGCGCTCTGCCGCGAGACGGAAAGGACGGTTCTCCCCGCCTATTACGAGACGGCGCTCAAGATAAAATACGCCCGCGACGACATCACCTCGCAGATGCTCGACATCATCCGCGGCAACATCCGCGTCAGCTTCCCGACCGCCTACAACGGCTACATGAACAGCGATTTCCTCTATAACGTCTTCTCCGTCCCGCTGAGCGGCGGCTCGGCAGATTTCGCGTCGAACATGGCGAAGATAGAAACCCGCGCCGACGCGACGATTGAGAAGATGATTGAGCAGATGGAGTCGATAGGAGATTGATTTGTCTTGCCTTGAATAACCACAGGGCGGTTATACAAGGTGTCCGAAAAGAAACGGCGCGATGAGAGGGAGTTTGTTTTAAATCACATATAAAATGGCAATATTGTCCAACCTGACCGCAATTTATTATATTGACTTTTGTATGAATTTACTTTATAATATTTTGTAACATATTGATATGCGCTGCAATTTAATTGCCGATATGAGGGGGGTATAACTTTGAAAATGAAAAAGACTCTTATCACAGCCGTTTTGCTGCTGACTTCCATGCTGCTCTTTATGTCTGCCTGTTCTTCCGAAAGCGCCGTTACAATCGAGACATTACCGGCGGCACAAACCGAAACCGAAACGGAAGACGCCGACGTTTTTCCCGTTATAAATTGGGGCGGCCGCGCTTTCAACATTATTTCCCGCGGGAGTGATTACGGCGCCTGGGAATCGTTTGACGTATTTACCGAAAATCAGACGGGCGAGCCGATAAACGATGCGGTTTGGGAGAGAAATAACATTATTTTTGACAGATACGGCATAGAGATAAAGGAAACCAAGCGGGATAAACTTGCGGACACCATAAAAAGTTTGGTTATGGCGGGAGACGCCGAATTTGACGCGGCGGTAACATCCGGCGCGGATGCGTCCGCTCTGTCTTCCGAGAACTATCTTGTGAACCTTCGTTCTCTGCCGGATTTGGATCTTTCTCATGAGTGGTGGGATCAGAACGCCGCGCGGGACTTTTCTTTCGGAGATAGGCTGTTCTTCGGCGTAAGCGATTTTCTGATTTCCGACAAGGACGGCAGCTGGGTATATGTTTTCAACAAAAGACTTGCCGACGATTTGGGGATTGAATATCCTTATCAGATGGCAAAGGACGGCAGCTGGACTTATGATCAGATGCACCGTCTTGCAAGCGCCGCCGTCGCCGATCTTGACGGCGACGGAGTTATGAAGCCGGGGAAAGACCGTTACGGAATCGCTACCGAAGAATATGATACCTACGCGGCTTTTTTCTACAGCGGAGCTCGTATATTTGGTATCGGCGACGACGGATATCCCGAATATACCTTCGCAAGCGAGCGGAATTTCACGGCGTATAACAAATATCTTGAGCTTTTCGTAAAGGATAGCTCCTTATACTTTGCCAAATATAAAACGGAGAGAGAAGCTTTTGCGAACGGACAGGCGTTATTTAAGGGGTATACGCTGCTCGGCGTACGCGGAGAGGAATTTCGGGCGATGGAAGATGACTTCGGAATTATTGTGGCGCCGAAATACGACGAAGGGCAGAAAAACTACGGGCATATCGTTTCAATCGGCACTTCCGGTTCTGTTATCTGCGTTCCGCTTACCGCGCCTGATCCCGATTTCACCGGATACGCTCTTGACGCCGTCTCCGGCGAATCTACCGGGACTTTGCTTGACACGTATATCAACAAAGGATTCAACGGAAAATATCTTCGGGATGAAGAATCCTGCGAGATGCTTCGGCTTTGTCTTGAAAGCCGCGTATACGATCTTTCTATCATCTACACCAAGTGGGGCGGTCTTTTTACGAAGTTGTATGGTTTAACTCATAATACTAAAATTGACCTTGCATCGCTGAATGCGTCTGTGGAAGATTCGGTACGGCAGTCTTTGCAGGAAATGATTGATATGTATAAAGATATTGACTGATGAGCTTATCGCAGGCAATCTGTCGGCGCATAGCGCCGACTTTTAATTAAGGAGAAAAGGTATTATGACGCCAAAAGATATGTGGAACGAACGGCTCAGCTTTATCTGGTACAACGACCGAGAAATCTTTTCTTTCAAAGAGGAAGATTTTGATAAGCTTGCAAAGTCTTACGCGGAAAGCGGAATAACGATTGTAATAACGTTCAGCTCGACCCATTTCCGGTACAGCTTTTCGCGGCATCTGGATAAAATATTTGCCTGTCTTAAAAAGCTGACGGATGCCTGCCACAAATACGGCATCAAGGTGGTTGAACACGCCAGCGCCCATCTTACCTACAATCCTTTGAATGAAAAAGATTGGGAAGAAATCAGGGGAGACTTCAAAACCCGTCTGTCATCGATGGATTCATGGCCGGGTTTTGAGGAGTTTGCCGCGGATGACGACGCTGTGATGAACAACGGATATAAAATTCGCGAGTTCCGGCAGATTAACGGACGCACCGGGAAATGGACGAGAAGCCCGTATGAAGGGTATTGCTTCTGTTTCAACAACCCGTATTATCGGGAAAGCTATCTTATGTATCTGGATGAGATGTACGACCGTACCGGCGTTGACGGCTATATGGCGGACGATCAGCAGTATTATGAGGAAGGCTGCGCCTGCGAGCATTGCCGGAAGTTGTTTAAGGAAGAAACCGGTTATGATTTGCCGTATCCGGAAGATTGGGATGAATTTTACTCAAATTACGAAAACCCGGCGTTTGTGGCGTGGAAAAAGTTCAAAATCAAGTCGATTGAGCGTTTTGAGCGGGATATCTATAATCATTTTCTGGAGCGGGGCGTTAAAATGCTTCGTCCGAATTACATTTCGAGTATTATCCTCTCCAACTGGTCGAGTCATAATTTTGAATCGGCGTCTGACCTCTGGGATTTCGTTTTCCAGGAAAACTGTTTTGCTTCAATTATCCGTTATTCATTCTATGATTATATGGCGGAGGCTCTTCAGCGGTACGCAATGTGCGAATGGAAAGGCAGCCCGTCTTTGTCGCTGTTCTATCCGGACAGGTACGATTCTTTCTACTTCAGCTGGGCGCTGTCGGTGACATGGGGACAGCTGCTTCTGGCGACGGCGGAAGGCTCTCACAACACCGATTTTGAAAAGGAATTCCGGACTTTTGAAAAGGAACACAAAAGACTTTATACCGACCCCAAAAAACTGAGCGACATTACTTTTTATCATTCGACAAAGACCAGAGACCTCACCGACTCTCGGCATAACATGACGACGCTTCTCTCGGCGATCAAATGCGCGTACATGGCGGGGTATTCGCTGAACATGACATTTGATTACAGCCGCGACGAGGATGTATTAAAGCACAAATGTATCGTCTGCGCCGGCGTCGCCATGGTTTCCGACTCGGAACTTGAACGCTTTGCCGGATACGCGGCTTCCGGCGGAAAACTTATTATTTTAGGGCAGTTTGCGATTTACAAAGAAGACGGTTCCCGAAGACAATTTGCGGATATTGCGGCGGCTTTCAAAGACGGGTTTGAAAAAGTCGCTTATCTTCCGGAATATGACTATACGCACGGGTTCGGGAGTTTCTGGGCGCCCCGCAGGACTGATCCGGAC
>JGI24712J26585_10001735_pt1 | contig 18409 bp, 15 predicted proteins | sample BioPla3DNA2_FD_26585 | JGI IMG/M metagenome (IMG submission 26585) | reverse complement strand
AAGTTTAATAAAAGTCTGGCAGTCCTACCATTACCATCAACAAAAGGATGGATTTTCACAAACTCACCATGTAATAATGTCGCTTTTATCACTGGATGATAATCTTTCCAATTACTATTATATTCTTCAATAAGTTCCTGCATTAGATTCGTTATTTCATAATGCTTTGGTGGAATATGTTTTGCACCACTAATTACTACATTTTCAGTCCTGTATTTACCAGCATTTTGTTTGTCTATTTCTTTTAGTATTAAGGCATGAATATTTCTTATATTCCATTCCGAAAGTAGTGCTTTGTCAGCTACTAGATCTTCTATAAAAAGAATAGCGTCACGATGATTGATAGTCTCTAAGTGTTCTATCATGGTTTTACCACCAACAGTAATCCCTTCAAGTACAACTTTTGTTTCTGACATTGTTAAGGTGTTACCCTCAATAGCATTACTATTGTATGTCCATTCTACAAGAAGCTTTTCATGAAGTGAATTTGCAAGTTCTTTTGAAAATGGTCTGTGTTCATCAATCTTTTCTTTTAGATTATCAATGACAGTAAAATCATGTTCTAGTCCAGTGTACTTTTTATTAATAACTTCCCTGGCATCTATTGGTTTTATAGAATCAAAAGGTATAGCCCAGTTTCTCCCTATTTTCTTTGCTCCCTCTATTCTGCCTTCACGACATAGTAGCCGTATTCTACTATCACTTATTTCCCACTTTTCACTCGCTTCCCTTATTCCCATATATTCCATAGATATCACCTCATAACAATTTTATACCTATACCGGTATAATGTCAATATTATTCCGATATAGGTATAAAGCTTAGTGGTTTATATATTTTACTTATATGCTATCTTAAAAATCTATTTTATAGGCATAAAATAATCAAATCTTTTAAATATCTTATCTTTATAGGATTACTCTGCTGGGTTTGTATAAATACCTATGAATATTAAATTTCCATTGGGTGCAATAATACCATAAATAAAAGGACGATTTAGAATCATCTCTGCGCGACCTTCTGGTTGAGCACTTCCCACATAATCAATTTGTGTAAATGCTGAGGCCTCAACTCCTTCTTCATCTATTGAGATATAAGTTTCCTGCTGAATATTACTAATATAGGCCATATTATCCGTTATGCACGTAAAGTCCGCATTAGGATTAAAGGCTTCTTTTATCCCTAACTCTTTCAAGTGATCCTTAAGCTTAAACTCTGAATCAAAACTAAATTTAGGAATCTTCCAAACTACTTCTCCATAGTCATCTTCACCTTCTTCAAAAATTCTTTCTATTTCATCTGGTGAAGATAGTAATTCATAAGGGGATACACCTTGGTGTGGTAAAATAAAAATCATTTGTCCGCCATTCTTTAACCCCAAACTTGATCTAGTAAAATCCTTTTCCTTAGCAAACCCAGCTGAACCTAATGTTTTATTCATAAAATCTATCCTTGCTTCTTTCCCATCTAGTAAATAAAACGTATCCTCTAGGGTCTTATCCTTATCAAAACGATTAATCCACTGATCATGGAAATAAACTGTATTTATAATAGATAGTATTTGCTCAGAATCCGTTTTTATTTCTGGAGATAGGGTTCCATTAGTATTTTCTGATATCCATTTTCCCATAGCCTTCCCTGTCTCACTATCCGCAAAGTTCACATTATAAGAAGATGCATAAAAGTTCTTAGTAGCATTTTCTATAAAGCCATCTTTGAATGTTACTGGCTCTCCATTTATTTCATTGCCTAACCAAATGGAGTTTGCTATTTTAAGTTTTCCTATCTTATTATCCTTATAAAGCTGTCTGTATAAATTCCCGCTTTCTGTGGACAAGGTTTTAGAATCTGGCATACCCAATAAATCAAGCAACTCCATTTCTGTCTCCGATTCGGCTCCTGTAGTTGCTAAGGCTAAGGCATAGTATAGAGATAGGGGGGAATAATTTTTATTTCCTTCCCCTTCCTTTAAAATCAAGGATCCCGTTTTATAAGCGAAGTTATTTATTGACTTAATAGTATTATACGCTACTGGATTTTCATCCCTAACCTTCCCCATGCTATCATAATCATCAAAAGCATAAGCTTTAGGATAAATCACTTGAGCAAGTGGAGCAATATGACTATCCTCTTTCATATCTTTTATCAATAAACTGATCCCAATTATCAAAACTATACTAGCTACTACACCTAAAACTTTTTTAGTTCTATACTTTGATTTCTTGATTTCCTTTGCTTCTTCAATTAGTTCATCGTCAATATCTGAAATAGCATTGAATATCTTTTTGTTTTTCATAAGGTCACCTCCTCTTTTTCTAAAAAATCTTTAAGGTTAGATCTTAATCGATACATTCTACTGGCTAATTTACTGGGAGTCATTCCTATAGCTGATGCTAATTCTTTTACTGAGTCCCCATACCAATACCTTCTAACAAATAAGATCCTGTCTTCTTTAGGTAAAGTATTTAACCAATCACTTATTAGTCTAGATAAAGCTTTGTTTTCCATTTCCCCCCATACTGTATTTCTTGATGGTATACAATCTTCTAACTCAGATAGTAGAAGGTCGCCACCACTGTATCTTTTTTGGCCCTGTTTTGTTTTAAGTAATCTATGGATATGTTTCTTATAATCCTCCCTAAATAGGCAGTAAGGGATCTTGGCCTTTCTGGCGGTACTGACTTCCATATTCTAATATATGTGTCATTTACACACTCTTTGCTGTCCTCATTGTTAGATAATATATTAAAGGAAATCTTATATAATAGTCTGCCATATTTATTCTCTGTCTCAATAATTGCATTTTCATTTCTTTCCCAATATAGTTCTAATATTTTTAAATCATCCATAATATCCTCCCTTCTATCAATAAATTAGCCTTCACTAATTAGACGAGTTTTATATGCCAATATTCTAAAAATCCTTATTAATTTAATAATATCATCTTAAATTTATTTTGTTTAATGTTTTTGTGGTAATATTTTTCATCTTGATAAGAACCACTATTAATGGACATATTCCCGAGCACAGAAAAGGCATTGAATGTCATCTGTCCATTCAATGACTTAAACCCTTGCTATTGCTATATTCCATGGTTTTCTAGCTTCACAATTGCCTCAACATGCCTTGAAAGGTCAATAAAGATGTCATAGGAAGATAGTGCCCCCTTGATGGGTATCTCATTTAAACTTTATAAACTCCTATATTCAAATTAAATACACCCAAGTTAATAGGTGTATTTAAAGTAAATTCTCATATTTTTGTTTTCCATACAGAAATCTCATGATAATAATTTGATCATTTTCTTACTCGATTAAATGAAACACAATAATTATGTTTAGTTTCCTATTTGTTTTATAAATTAGATGGAAAGGAGCTTATCTTTTACTAGATTTAGTATATTATCTGCTTTTAAATCTTCTAGTGTAGAATAACTTGCTCTCATTTCATTAGCAATGTTCTGTGCTAATTTAAGTTTTACGAAATCTTGTTCTGTATCTATAACTATGCTTTGTATACCTTCTCGAGCAATTTTTCTAGATATCTTGAATGCTTCCTTTAGCGGATCTTCACCGTCAATAGACACATTTCCTCTACCATCTGAAACTAATACTAGAACCGGTACTGTATCCTTATCTCTTTTTATTGCAGATTTAAGTATCTCATAACCCATATTTAATCCTTGTGATAGTGGAGTTTTACCACCTGTAGGCAAATCCTTTAATTTTTTATATGCTAAATCAACACTTCTAGTAATATTAAGAATTAATTCTGCCCTATCTTTTCTAAAAGCAACCATTCCAACATTATCTCTCTTCTGATATGCATCATTCAACAAAGACATTATAGCACCTTTTACGGCTTCCATTCTCTTTTTTGCTCCCATTGATCCACTAGCATCCACTACAAATAAAATTGTAGTACCTGTCCTTTTTTCACGAATCTTTTCTCGTATGTCCTGTTCTTTTATGACCAAAGCAAGGTCTTGTTTATCGCGTAGATTTTGGTAGGGAGCTGCTGCCCTAAATGTTGCATCAAAGGCAATATCCTTGTATCTTCTCCTTGGCATAGTAGATCTTGTATATCGTCCTTGTAGTTCAGTAGTCTTGACTAAACTTCTTCTACCACTGCCTTTCCTTTTCCTTCTATCTGGAGGCTTTATGTCTAAAAACTTTACTTTAAATAAATTTCCAATATCATCTATAATTTCATCATTTGAACTTATGCCCTTATCTGAATTTTTATTTTCTTGTTCTTCATCACACCTATTATTTTCTTCACTACCGTTTTGCTCATTGGAATTATTTGATAAACCTTCATTATTATTCATTTGTTCATTAATATTATCTTGCTTTTTATTATCTTCTCTATCTATCTCATTGTTATCATTTTTTTTATTTGATTGAGACATATTAGGAGAGGTTTCTCTCTTCCTATGGGAAAGTACTAACTCCGCAGATTCTTTCAAATCTTCTATAGTTATGTTTTTTCTTCCATTTAAAGCTGCTATGGCTTTAGATGTTTCAATCATTATTAATTCAGCTCTATGTCCACTACAATTTACTTTCATAGATATTTCAGAAGCTAGTTTCATCATAGATTCTGATACAGTTATTTCACATATTAGTTTTCTTGCATTTTTAATATTATCCCAGATTTTGTAATCTTCACATTTCCATCGCTCTATAAATCGAGAAGGGTTCTCTTCATATTCAATCCTTCTTTTTATTACATTTATTCTTTCATTTAAATCTCTGCTTCCTGAGACTTCTACATACAAACCAAATCTATCTAAAAGCTGGGACCTTATTCCACCTTCCTCAGGATTCATAGTTCCTATTAAAACAAATGAACTCTCGTAGGTTGTTGAAATACCTTCTCTTTCTATACGATTTATACCAGATTGTGACACCTCTACTAATGCGTTTATAATACTATTACTTAATAAGTTTATCTCATCAACATATAGTATATTACCATTAGCCCTCATAAGTAAGCTATTATTTACGGTTCTTTTCCCTTCCGTAAGTGCCTTTTCAATATCTATTGAGCCTATAAGCCTATCTTCCGTAATATTTAAGGGAAGCTCTATTAAATCCATGGCCTGAATCAAATTCCCTAAACCTCTTACAATTGTTGATTTTCCTGTTCCTTTTTCACCACTTATTAGAACACCACCAACAGCAGGATTAACTAGGTTTATAAGTAATGCTTTTTTAACAATATTCTGGCCTACTATAGCTGAAAATGGATATGTGTACTTATGATTCATCATCCATTCCCCTAAATAATTCTTCAATTTTTGCCATATCCAATATTCCTTCTTCGAATGGTCTTCTTCTCATTCTATGTGGTAGTACTAAAGAAGCAGCTTCCATCATATGTTCATTGTTTACCTCTACTTCTCCATTAAGTGCAGCAATGGTTTTAGCAGTTTTTATCATACTTATATCTGCTCTATGTCCATCAACTCCTAGTTCAATACTTATTTTAGCTGCTATGTCATACATATTTTCAGGACATCTTATATTTTTTAATAATCTCTTTGCATTTAATATCTTTTCCCTTAACTCGCATTGTCTCGCTTCCCATTCTAAAGCGAAGGCTTCACTATCTTCTTCATATGCAATTCTTCTTTTTATAACTTCCACTCTATTGTCTATATCTATTTCTCCAACTACATCAACTACCATACCAAACCTATCTAATAGTTGAGGTCTTAAATCTCCTTCTTCTGGATTCATGGTTCCTACCAAGATAAATATTGCTGGATGAACATAGGAAATTCCTTCTCTTTCTATGTTATTTATACCCATTGCAGCAGAATCAAGAAGTATATCTACAACATGGTCATCTAAAAGGTTTACCTCATCTACATATAGGATATTTCTATTTGCCATTGCTAGAATACCTGGTTCAAACTTTTTCTCACCTTTTTTTATAGCATGTTCTATATCTATGGTACCTACAACTCTATCTTCTGTTGCGCTGACAGGTAAGTCAATAACTTTCATACTCCCTATTTTTACTGTTAATTTCTCACCTTTTCTGTATCTCTCATAGCAATCTTCGCAATAAGTACTTATTTCATTAGGATCACAACCAAATCTACACCCTTCGACTTCTTCTCTATCAGGCAATAATTCTGCAAAGGCTCTTACTGCAGTAGATTTTGCTGTACCTTTTTCTCCCCTTATTAACACTCCACCTAATAAAGGATTAATAATATTTAGTAGCAATGCTTTTTTCATATCTTCTTGTCCTACAATTGCTGTAAATGGATATAATTTTTTCTTTATTGTCATTATAGTCTCCTTCCTTTGCTCCTATATAAAAATTCTAAAATCTTTAACTTAACTCCCTACTACTTATCAAGATACAGTATATGTACATTACAAGAGAATAAATTAATAAGGCATAAATTGCACTTTTATTAAAACTTCCCTTTAATGTAATATCCCTAAGTGCTGTAGTAGTAAAGCTTAGGGGAAGTATATTTATAAACTTCTTCATAGCCAGTGGCAATTTACTTAAAGAAAAGAATGTTCCACATAAAAAGGACATTGGTGTAAGAATAAATGTTGTGAATCTATTCATATCATAGTGACTGTTTATAGAAAGGGCTGCTCCATAGCCAAATGCAGCAAAAAGAAAACTATTCAAAAAACAGATAAGGACAAAACCAAAATTAATTGGGATATAAACCCCAAATAAGAAGGATACTAGTAAAACCAATAATNCAGCATACATTCCTCTAAGAGCACCTGCTATTATCTGCCCTAAAGCCAACAGCTTCATATTGACTGGCGAAGTAAGATAATATTCAAAGCTTTTTTCGAAAATCCTTTGGACATTTATTCTTGTAGAAACCGCACTAAAGCTAGTGTTCATTGTTGAAAGAGCAATTATTCCAGGGATGATAAAATGCATATATGTTGTGCCTTCTAGTTGTACATCTGCACCTAATCCCCATCCAAATGCTATAAGATATAAAAGAGGGTTAATTATTGCTGCACTAGTAATATTGAATATTCTTCTTTTAAAAAATAAAAACTCTCTCCACAGTATGGTGATTACCTCCATTTTAAACAACCCTCCTATTAGTGAAACTATAGAATACATCCTCTAATGTCGTTTCTCTCAATATATAGTTAAATCCTTCTATTGATTTGATAAATATATTGGCTTCTTCTCTAGTATTAAATTGTCTATAATTAGTCTTTAACTGATTATCAAAATATTCTACAGTATAATCCCCTAATTGTTTTTTCAATGTACATGGCGAATCATTTTCAAATATCTTCCCACTATCCATGAAGCATACCTTATCGCAAAGATAATCAGCTTCCTCTATATAGTGAGTAGTTAGCATAACAATCTTTTTATTGGTTTTCATCGCTTTTAATATATCCCATATTTTTCTTCTACCGTTAATATCCACACCTACTGTTGGTTCATCAAGGAGAATAATGTCGGGATCATTTAGTAATGCCTTTCCTATCATTAATTTTCTCTGCATACCCCCTGATAAATTCCGAGCCTCTTTGCACTTGGAATCCTCTAGCTCTAAGAACTTCAGTAACTCTTCTATCCTAGGAACATAATCCTTTTTCTTCATTTTAAATAGTTTAGCTGCAAAAACCAAATTCTCATAAACAGTCAATTCTTTATCTAAATTTGTATGTTGGGGAACGATACCAATTTTTTTCTTTAAATTATCATTATTTCTGCCAACCCTCTCTCCCCCAATTTGGACTTGCCCTTCTGTAGGTTTTCCTAGTCCAATAATAATTCTAATTAATGTTGTTTTTCCTGCACCATTTGGGCCTAAAAGTCCTATAAAGCTCCCCTTATCTATCTTTAAATTCACCTCATCCACAGCTTTAAATTCCCCAAATTTTTTTGTTACATTTATTATTTCTATCAACTTCATCACCAGCCTTATTTAAACAATCTATTTTATTAATTCTTCGATTCTAAATCAGCTTCATTATCAAGATAATACCTTATGAGCTTTTGACGTTGCGCTTCATCAGCATTCCAAAGATTTCTATCAATGGCTTCTAATAGTCTTTCGATTATATTTTGTGCCGCCCACGGATTTGCTTCTTTCAACCATTGTGAAAATTCTTTATCTTCAATAAATTTCTCCATTATTTTTTGATAGGTTAAATCATCAATTACATTTGTGGTTGCGTCCCATCCAAATACATAATCTATAGTGCTTGACAGGTCAGTAGCCCCTTTAAATCCATGCTTTTTAAGTGCATTATGCCATCTAGGATTTAAAAGCTTTGTTCTAATTACAAATCTAGTCTCTTCCTGAATGCTTCTTAAGTTTAGAAATTGTGGGTTTGAGGAATCCCCAATATATCCTTTTGTACTCCTTCTACTTAAAACCTCTGAGGCCGCAATCATTCCTCCTAGATATGAGTAGTTGTCATCATTGGCAATTACATCTGTTTCCTTAGTATCAATGGTTTTAACTGCCACATCCAAAGTTTTTAACCTCTTTTTAAAACTGTTAGCTTCTTTTTCTCCAAATACATCGTTACCATAGGCATATCCCCCAAACTCAATGTACATATTAGCAATATCCTTTTTCTCCTTCCAATCCCTTCCGTTTATAAGAGTATTAACTCCTGTACCGTATGCACCTGGTTTTGCACTGAAAATTCGATAGCTACTAGACCTAAAGGCTTCCTCCCTCGTTCTACCAGCTTGAAGGCTTTCTTGGATTTCCTTATTGACATGTTTCTTGATGAAATTCATTTCATCTGGTTCATCTAGTTTAGCAATTTGACATATTACTTTATCTAGCTTTTCCACGATATTTGGAAAAGCATCTCTGAAAAATCCTGTCATTCGTATTGTGACGTCTATTCTAGGTCTCTTAAGTTCACTATAAGCAATAGGCACAAAGGACTTAACATTATTTCCTCCCTTTTCCCATATTGGACGTGCACCAATCAAAGACAAAATTTGTCCTATCTCCTCTCCCTTAGTACGTATAGTAGGGCTGCCAAAGAGAGCTATACCAACATTTTCAGGATATCTTCCTTCATTTTCTATAATATATCGTTCAACAATCATATCTGCAAGTTCTCTACCTGTTTCCCATGCTATCTTTGTCGGAATTACGTTTGGATTCAAGGTGTAAAAATTTCGTCCAGTAGGGAGAATCTCAGTCTGACCTCTTGTGGGTGCACCAGAAGGACCTGGGGGAATAAATCTTCCACTTAATCCATTGATCAAGTGTGTAACTTCATCAGAGGTTTGCCTTAATTTTGGAAGTAATTCTTGCTTAATATAATTTGCAACCTCTAAGAGTTTTTGGGATTTATATACAAATTGAGGGAAGGGTCTTCCTTCTAGGCAAGAGGAAATCAATTCTTCTCCTGCTTTTTTCACTATAGAAAATCTTTGGGATGCAAGTTGTTTATCTGAAAAGGAGCCTTCTGCTCTTTGTTTCATCAATACCTCTAAGTCATATCCAAAGACTTCTGTAATAGCCTCTCTAAGGGACGGATGTTCTTCTGATGACACCCTTGTTAAAGCACTTACAAACTCTATGAGATCTTGACCCTCAGGGCATCTTCCAAATATATGTAGACCATTGTTTATGAGTGTTTCTTTCATTTCTTCAAGGTAATGGTGTGCTTTTGATATTTTTTCTTCAACTTCTTTAATATCCTGGAAATCCAACGAAAGACCTGTCTCTTCAAAGACTTTATCCAATTCAGTTAGAAAAGTACTGCTTATTTCTCTATTGTATTGGACATTATCTATATATTCATTGATTAAAACTCCTAATCTCTCATAGGATTCATATAGTTCAGCTTCTCTCATAGGTGGCTCTAAATGCCCTATAAGACAGGCATTACTTCTCCTTTTTGCTTGTGTACCCTCACCGGGATTGTTTATTATGTAGGGATAAAAATTTGGTAATGTATCTATTGCAACATCGGGATGGCATTGATTTGACAAGGCTACAGCCTTGCCTGGAAGCCATTCCAATGAGCCATGTTTTCCCATATGAATAACTGCATTTGCGCCAAAGCAATGTTTTATCCATTGGTAATAAGCATAATAATGATGTCCCATAGGTAAATCAGGACTATGATATGCAGAGCTTGAATCCATGGTCTGGTTTCTTTGAGGTTGAATTCCAATAAATATGTTACCATTTAATATCCCAGGAATTAATAAACTATCTTGATTATCTGTGCCTTGATAAGTCATGCATTCTCCCATTGGCGTTCCCCAATATGCTTCCATCTTGGCTTTTACATCAGTATCCAAAACATTATAATATTCCTCGTAATAACTCTTCGACATACGAATGGTTTTTTCTAATTGAGTCTCAGTATGCCATTTTTCATCATTGGTACAACTCTGCATAATAGCTTCCATAAGTTCCTGTGTACTTTTATATATATAGTCCACTTTATAACCATTATTTTTTAAATTCTTTAGAATTTCTATTATACTTTGCTGAGTATCTAAACCAAAGGCACATCCTATGGACTCATTCTTTGGAGGATAATTATGCATAAGAATTGCAATTTTCTTTTCATCATTATTTGTTCGTCCAAGCTTTGAGTATTGAACCGCTAGCATAGCCATTTTATAAACTCGTTCTTTAATTGGGTAATAAGATATAATGTCAAAACATGTATCCACATCTTTTTTAACTTCCTTTGTTGCTATGGGCATACCTACAATAACCCCATCCATCTCAGGCATGGCAACATTAATCGTTAAAGAAGATGGAGGTAGACCATATGACTCCTTGCTCCATATATTGTAGCTATCTGTAATCATCAAACCTTGCAGTACAGGTACATCTATAGCTTCAAGAAATTTCTCATGGGATTTCCCATTAGAAAACATAATCAGAGAAATCAAGGCATCTATTTCTAAATGCCCTAATTCATCTGTAAAAAAAGTTTTTAAGACTTTGCTAACGGATTGATTATCTACATGTTCACTTTTTATAGTAGACAGATAGATGACTCTTACTTTTGCGTTTAAAGACTCAATTGCCTCTATCAAAGCATCCACGTATGAATGATCTCCATTAATGAAGTAATTTCGATAAAAAACAACACCTAGTTTTGAACTTCCCTCTTGCTTAAAATCTGGGGTTTCATAATAGAGTCCATTCATCGGAAGATCTCTTGGAGGTTGAAAGGCAACTTCTAAACTTGAATACACGTTTGTTATATATTTTAACATTTCAAGAATGTTTTCTTGTCCTCCAAAAGTCATGTACTCAAAAAGCAGCTCTTGTACTTCTAGAGAAATATTGTTGTACTCATTTGCTAGTTCAATTATATTTTTATTATTGCCATAGATGAAAATTTTGATATCCTTTCTCAAACTTCCCATTATTGAGTCAAATTCAGCCATGCTATCCTTTCCACCCATAAGTTGTACAATAAATATATCTGCATCTGCTAAAATATGCTTAAACTCATTTCTGATCTTCATACTTGTACAAGCACGTCTATGAAACACTTTTAAATCTAAAAAATGCTCAGGAAGCTTTTTATATGCATTTGAAAAAACGGTTAAATTAGCATCTACTGCTGTGTAATAAACAACTTTAAGCATTTTTCTTATCTCCTATCTTGTTTTGATATACTTAAAATGATAAATCTGGATATAGAATCTCTGCCATCACTGAATAAGCTTCGCTATATTGACTGTTTGGTCGCAAATGAAAGAGACTCTTTGGCATGTAATATACTTTGTTATTTTTAACAGCATCTAAGCTTTGCCAAACAGGGCTAGTTCCAAATATAGCATCCAAATTTGCCCTTGCTTCTTCTTCAGATGCAAGACACTGAATCATTATAATATCAGGATTTTCAGCAAATACTGTTTCAATGTCAATCTCTACTCTTGTTGCCTCAATGTCAGCACTTAGTGCACTAGCAACATTGATTCCATTAAGTTCTTCTATAAGAACGCCCATATCAGATGCTCCTAAATTTGCTTGAATAGCATCACTTTGAGGAAGTAGGGAAATCACTCTAGGATTGTTTTCTGTAGGCACCTTAGCAATTGTATTTGCTACTTCTTTAGCTGTATTCATAGCTATTTCTTCGAATAGTTCAGGCTTGTCGTTGATGTTTGAAAATACTTTTGACCACTTTAGATAATCCCCTACTCCACTGTAAGTCATCGCTATGACTGGTATACCTGCCGCTTCCGCAGGTCCTGAAATAGTTGAATAACCACTCATTGCTGTGGAACAAATGATCAAATCTGGTTGCTCTGCTAGAATAGTTTCAATATCCCAGTTCTTTCCTGAGGATGAGTTAGCTACTGTAACGACGCCTTCATCTTCAAGAATATTTCTTCCTATCTGCTCCTTATACAATTCTATAGCACTGTCTCCACCAATACCTATTTTCACTTCTCCCCCTGCTTCTACCCAAAGACAAGCATGACTTCCATAAAGGACTGCAACTTTTTGGGGATTTTTCTTAATTGAAATTTGGTCTCTTCCTGAGTCATCTACAAAAATAACCTCTGTATCGGTTATAGTTACCTCGTTAGCAGCTGTTAATAGTTCAGCTAGAATAATATCAGTATTATCTTCATCAATTGGAGCGGCTTCTTCTTTTCCACTTTCTACTTCTATTATTGCACCTGTATTTGTTTCAACCTCTGGTGAATCATCATTAATCTTATCATCGCTACAACCTGTTAAGACTAATAGGATTAAAGATAAAATTGTAATGCTTTTAAGTAAATTTTTTTTCATTTTTTTCTCCTCTTTTTATATATTTACACGCACTTTATATGCATTGTGTACCTAATTTGTTGACTTTTCAGGTATTATAAATGGGCAATTATTCTTTTTATCTTCAAATATCTGTGCACCTATACGAAATACCTTGTTTAAATTTTCCTCTTTCATCATTGTTCGAGGGGTTTGCTGCATATGTACATGATGATTTTCAATTGTTATCAATTGATGTGAATATCGTGCTGCTAAATTTATATCGTGAAGCACCATTATAATTGTAATATTCAAATGTTTACCTAAACTCTTTATTAACTCCATAACTTCCATCTGATAGCCAATATCCAGATAAGTAATTGGCTCGTCCAGTACTAAAATTTCAGGTTGCTGACAAATGACCATAGCTATCCAGGCTCGTTGCCGTTCACCACCTGACAATGTTGTTAAAGTTCGATTTGATAAATGATTCAATCCTGTCATCTCTATGGTCTCTTCTATTACTGAACGATCCTTTTCTGTTAGCCCACTTGTAATTTTTTTATAAGGATATCTCCCGTAAGAGACTAGTGTCTTAACATCAATATCAGTTGGAGATTGATGAACTTGCGGTAAGTAGCCTATTCTTTTAGCCAACTCCTTTGGATTATATTTACCAATAGCTTTATCACAAAAAATCACAGCACCTTGATCAGGTTCAACAACTCGAGAAATTGTCTTGAGAAGACTTGACTTACCACAACCATTTGATCCAATTATGGTGCTTGTTTTTCCTTTGGGAAAATCAATATTAACGTCTTCAACAACTAAGTTTCTCCCATACTTTATTGTTAGGTCTTTAAATCCAAAATACATAACTACCCTCCTCACGCATTTTTTGATTTGCTTCTAAGAAGATATAAGAAAAATGGTGCACCAATAAAGGAAATAATTATACTTACTGAAATTTCTCCTATTGGCAATATAGTTCGTCCAATTAAATCGCTTACAACTACCAGTGAATAGCCCAAAGCCATAGATGCTGGAATTAAGTATTTATAATTAGAACCTACTATCAATCTGGCTATATGAGGTACTATTAGCCCTACGAAATTTATTAATCCAGCAATTGAGATGGCCGCTCCTGACAATAGGGATGATACAATTATTAATAAAAATCTAAAGCGCTCGGTTCTTATACCAAGAGAATTTGACATTTCGTCTCCTAACATCAAAATGTTCATCTTAGATGGAAGAAAAAAGCAAAGAGAAACTCCAATTATTACATATGGCAAGATAAGCTGAATATGTTTCCAAGTAACGCCATTTAAACTTCCCACTAAAAACCCTGTTGCATTCAAAATTCTATCAGGATAAAAGCTACGAATTATATCATTAAGCGCACTAAAAACGGCTGATACAGCCATACCAGACAGAATCATCTTCACTGGGCTTACCCCCTTTTCATAAGCAAGGAGATAAATACCAAGCGTCGTTAGAAAGGCACCTAAAATTGATCCTATTGGTAGTAAGTAAAAGAGCTGTGGAAATACAACCAAAGTCAAGTATCCGATGAAACTTGCACCACTGGTGACGCCTATAGTGGAAGGTGAAGCTAAATGATTTCTCATTACACCTTGTAAAAGGCAACCAGCTAATGATAGACAAATACCAACCATACCACCACCGATAACTCGAGGTAATCTTACATTCCATATTATCAGTCTAGCTGCAGAATCATCTTCTAAGAATAATGCCCTTATAGAATCCTGAACACTAAATACTGCTGCTCCTTTACAAACTGAAACTATTGATGCAGCTATTCCAACTAAAAAAATCAATGTTATCATTATTATTTTCATACTATTTTTTTGTGAAATATAAGTTTGCATAGGATACCTCCCATCCTAAATTTTTCCAAAAAAAACATACCTCTAGGGTATGTATCTTTTTAATATAAATATTATTAGAGCATTTCTCCATCCCCGAGTTCTAATTATTTGTTCGTGGCAGGTCTCCTGACTCGTCTTCATCCTAATGATACTCCTTCCCGTTTATGCAACAGTGGATTAGTATCTTCGTCAAACTTACAGTAGTGGGTGCTGTTCAGGATTTTCACCTGATTCCCTATTAATACACTTTGTAACCAACAAACTATTATTCACTTTTCCAAACAATAATATCACTTTTTGTATGAGTTTACAAGGGCAATTTTCTATTCTATATCATTCATTTATTACTTTCATAGTAGCATCTTTTAAACGGCAGTATAGGATATCATCCCCATTTTCTCTATAAGTCTCAAATGTTCCCTGTACAACAACTTCTGCATTTTCTCCAGGGTATTCGTCTGGGTAAACATGATTCCCGTCCTCCCACACAAACTCCATACCCTGAGCACAGCAGGCCAATGCATCTTGTATAATACAGTAATGATAATGTTTTGAGGTAGGCTCATAATAGGCTGGATAATATAAGCCCTCCATACGAATTACTTTCCCATTGTAAGCATTTGGATCTACCATCATCTGGTAAACCATAACATAAACCATATCGCTGCTCATATTCGTAAGATCATAATCAACCTCACTACTTATATCTTCTGTAGTATCATGCTCTTGTCTCTCTAAATCATGCTTTGCTTCAGATGATGCTTCCTTTTCTAAATCAGTAGGATTATTCTCTTTTGCTACTTTACCAATTTGCTCGTTGATAACTTTATCCACATTATTTCCGTTGCTTATCCTTTTAGTGATATCTCCATCATCACTACAACCAGTTAATGCAAAAATCAATAACAATACAATTAATATCTTTACCATATGTTTCATAAAGCTCCTCGCCTCCCTGATACTTTTTCTATTATACAAGCTATGAAAAAGGCTACTATATCAACTGCAACAATTGTAGAGCCAACTGGAGCTGAAGCAAGAATGGAAACAAGAATGCCAGTTAGCGCACAAAATACGGACAGTATCGCTGAGCAAATTGTAACTGCCTTAAAACTCTTAAATATCCTCATAGCTGACAACGCAGGAAAAATAACCAAGGCAGAAACTAACAAAGAACCAACCAGATTCATGGCAAGCACAACGATAACAGCAACTACAACAGCAATTAAAAGGTTATATAATTTCGCTTTTGTTCCTGTAGCCTGTGCAAAGCTCTCATCAAAGGTAACGGCAAAAATTTTATTGTAGAATAAGATAAATATCGACACTACGACCACCGATAATACCACAGATAGCCACACCTCTGTCTTCGTCAGTGTAAGGATAGAAGTCGACCCAAAAAGTGTGGTGCACACATCACCGGTCAGGTTCGAGGAGGTGGAAAATATGTTCATTAGTAAATACCCTATAGCAAGGGCTCCTACTGAAAGCATGGCTAAGGTTGCATCGCCTTTTGTTTTAGTGTTTTGCCCTGTTCTCAAAAGTAATACCCGGTGTTTGTCAAGTAAGTTGTCGCATTTTCTTATAAAAACATTTTATTCCTTCGTTCCCGACTTGCCATTGACATGGAGCCTCTGCCTATATGGTTTTAGTACCTGAAGGCGTGGCTATATAAAGGTACCACCTTCTTCAGAGGCTACCATATGGGCCACTCCACATCAATGGTTCGATAACGCCAAATCTAGAGTTATTTAGGTCATTTACTTTTTGCATTAATAATATTTTCAGCTTCCTCTTCACTTATGGGATTAAGTGATACATATTCAGGCAATATCCAGTTTCTAATGCTCTTTGACCATCTTTCTGGATGCTTTGCTTTGGCTTTTTCATAGATTTCTTTGCGTTTTCTCATTATTCCTTTATCTAGACCATAATGCCTTTGGTATGGGGTAACAAACTTTATGCCACTATGTAAATGGGTCTTATTATACCATTTTACAAATTCACCTACCCATTTTCTAGCTTCATCTAAGCTCTTAAAGCCCTTTAATGGATATTTAGGTCTATATTTCATTGTTTTAAAGAGTGCTTCTGAGTAAGGATTATCATTACTTACTCTTGGCCTTGAAAAGGAGCTTTGTACTCCTAACTTTTCTAGTGTGGCTTGAAATGTTGCTGCTTTCATTGGGCTACCATTATCTGAGTGTAATACTAATGGTCTACCTGCTATTCCTTGTGATAAAGTAGCCTTTCTTATTAGATATTCTGCATGTTCAGCCTTTTCCTCTTCCCACACTTCATAGGCTACTATTAATCTACTGAACATGTCTATGATTAAATAAAGTTTGTAATACTGTCCTTTGATAAGTGCATTTAACCAAGTTATATCCCAAGTCCATACTTGATTTGGGGTTGTAGCTACATGTGTTGGTGGTTCTCTTTTTACTGGTACACTTGACCTGCCTCTATGAGTATTCATTTTTTCTTCTTTTAGAATTTTATAGAAGGTTGATTCTGATGCTATGTATTTACCTTCATCAGCTAATTTGGGAACTATTTGTGATGGTGCTAAATCTGCATATTCAGGGCTGTTAACAGTTTTAATAATCTCATCTCGCTCCTCTTTAGATAGCTTATTTTTAGGAGTAGGTCTTTCTACCAAGGGTCTTTGATCCTTTTTCACAGCTCCTTCTTTAGTCCATCTTTGGTAAGTTCTTTCACTGATATTTAGTTCATCACAGGCTGGTTTTAACCTGGCACCATTAGTCCTTGCTTCATTGATCAGCTCTACTGCTGTCACGCAATCTGAGTCACTGATCAGTCTTCCTCGGGGTCCCCCCAAATCGCGTTTGCTTTTTTTCTTAATACTAGTAGTGCAGCTGTTTCTGCCAATGCTTTCTCTTTGATTCTTAGTTCTTTTTCCAGCATTTTAACTCTATCTTTTTCTTCCTTTAGAGATTCTTTTAATTCTCTAGGATCTTCCATAGCAGTTAGGTTAGCTTTAAGGCACTGTTCTTTCCAAGTTTTAATTTCATCAACAAAGATACCTTTTCTTCGGCAGTACTCAGCTAATTCGGCTTCTGTAAGGGATGCAGTTTCAAGTACTACATGAAACTTATCTTCAGATGTCCATTTACTAGTTGGCTTATGATTAATTGAGATTTTCTTTTTATCAGTTTCAGCTTTTTTAATCCATTGATATATGGTAGTTCTAGGAATCCCTAATTCATCAGAAAGGCTTGTAATTGTATCATTTGTAGGTGGTTCTAATCTTTTAAGCACTGAGGCTTTAAATTCTTTGGTATAGCTTGTTTTTTTTTTTAGTATTAGGCATGATTTTTCTCCTTAGGTTATTGTCGTAATTCTATTATATATTATTTTTTCTATACGACAACTATCCTACCACATAGGGTACCGCACAAATAACTGTTATAGTCAATATCAATGGCATGTCATTGGTGACATTCAAGATTGTCGCAATGGCGATACCCCCAAATGCAACATGAGAAAGACCATCGCCGATAAAGGAAAAGCGTTTAAGGACCAACGTTACGCCCAGTATGGAGGAGCAAAAAGCTATCAATACTCCTACAATTAGTGCATGGAGGACAAAGGGATATTGCATGTACATTGATAATTTTTCAAGGATTACACTCATGATCTATCACCTCTTTCTGTCTCTCCAAACATATCTTTAGATGCATTCTTAATATATTCTTCTTTTGTTCCATAGAATACTGTTTTACCAATATGCAATATATGGCTTGAGTATTCAATTGCTGTG
>JGI24712J26585_10001734_pt1 | contig 18412 bp, 17 predicted proteins | sample BioPla3DNA2_FD_26585 | JGI IMG/M metagenome (IMG submission 26585) | reverse complement strand
AATGGATGAAAACCTTGCCGGCAAGCCGCCGATGGAATGTGCTTATCAGGCGATAGAAATGATTAAAGAAATGAACAAATTTCTCAAGATCCCTTCAAAATTAGTCTTGCCGGAAGCGCAGTACAGCGATATAGAAAAGATGACCCAGGATACGATGGATGCCCCTGTTTACTGGTTAAATCCCAGAAGAGCCGAACGTCAGGATATCATCGATATTTATCAAAGAATTATTGCAAAGGAATAAAAAGAATAAAACTGTTAGATTTACCTGATTGGGCTAGTTAATCACACTTCTACCGGCTGATGTTACTGTTTAGCTCCAGGTTAACGTTATTAGTTAAGGAGACACACCTTTTTGAGGATTGCATTGCAACATCATTAACAGCAACCAATACTGTAGCGTTTGCAGCAGGAAAAGCTTTATTTTTAAGGATTGTAATTGCAACATCATCAACAGCATCATAGCGTAGCAAGAATCAGGTCCATTCCCAAAAGGGTGTGTCTTTATCTTAACTGTGAATTTAACCAGGAAAAAGATCTAATTCCGGCAGCTTAAGCGGTAGTTGTAATAGTAAATGTAAAGCAGGAGGGTTTGTGGGTGAATTCTATTTATATCTCCCCAGGAAGATATGTGCAGGGTGTCGGAGCTATCAAAGGCATAGGAGATTATGCAAAATATTGCGGGGACAATGCCATGATCATTGGCGGAAAAACCGCGCTGTCTGTCTCCGGCGAATTCATTGAAAAGAGTTTTAAAGAAAACGGCATTACCATAAACGCCGTTGAGATCAAACGGGGTGAGGTAACGCAGGAAGATATTGACCGTTTGACAAAAATAGCCGAAGAAAAAGAAATAAATTTAATCCTCGGGGTTGGAGGCGGGAAAGCGCTTGATACCGCAAAAGGGGTGGCTTATTATACCGGCAGTCCCGTAGTGATTGTTCCCACAACCGCTTCCAACGATTCACCGTGCAGTTCGTCTTCGGTGGTCTATTCTGCGGATGGAGCAGTCTCCAAAGTGCTGAATATGAGGCAAAACCCGCAGCTGGTACTGGTTGATACTGAAATTATCGTTAATTCCCCTGTCCGCCAGTTTGTAGCCGGAATGGGGGATGCGCTGGCAACATGGTTTGAAGCCTCCTCGTGCATGGCGTCGGGAAGGGCGTCAAACCTTGCGGGAGGGAGGTCTACCGGTGCCGCTCTTGCTATCGCCAGGCTTTGTTATGATACTCTGCTTAAATATGGCTTTGCGGCTAAAATGGCGGTGGAGAAAAAAGCTGTTGTCCCTTCTTTTGAAAAAGTTGTCGAGGCAAATATCTTGTTGAGCGGTATCGGCTTTGAAAGCGGAGGTATCTCCGGAGCTCATGGAATAGTAGGCGGGTTCAGTATTTTGCACAATGACCCAAAATATGATTTTGACGTTTTCCATGGGGAAGAAGTGGCTTTCGGTACTTTGGTGCTGCTGGTTTTAGAAGGCAAGGAATTAACCGAAATCAATGAAGTTCTCGCATTTTGCAAATCTGTAGGTTTACCGGTTTCATTAAAGGATCTCGGCCTGCACAATGTTACAGATGAAGACCTGTATAAAGTTGCTGAGCGGGCTTGCGGAAGAGCGATAATGAAAAACCTGAACTATGAAGTGAGCCCCGGGTTGGTTTTTAATGCTATTAAAGCGGCCGATCTACTGGGCAGTTCTTTTGCTGAACGTTAAAGTTGAACGTTAAACATGATATTGTGCAAGCTTGTAAAACGTTCAACATTTGCAGCAAAAACTATTGAAAAGGAGGTATTTATTAAGATGAAAGGTTACTGGTGGTTTGCTATTTATCTGGTGTTGATTCTATTAATGCAAGATTACTGGGTAGTCGGCAGTAACAGTACGCTCATTTGGGGGATTATCCCGGCCTGGTTTTTGTATCAAATTATATTATGCGTTGCTCTATTTGTCTTAAATTACTTCTTTATGGTTACTTTTTGGAAAGAAAGTGAGGATGAGTAAAATGAGTAACGAGTTAATTATCGGAATTACAGTACTTATATTTTTTCTAGCTCTTGCTGTTATTATTAGTTATTATGCAAATAAAGTTAGCAGTAACACTGTCGATGATTACTTTCTTGCAGGCCGCTCCCTGGGAATAGTTGTGCTCGCCTTCACCCAGATGGCCACGATATTAAGCGGGCTGGTCTTTGTCGGTGGTCCGGGTATTGTCTATGCGACCGGGGCAGGTTTCTTTAGCGGTTTAACCATGGGGACCTGTTTGGCGGCGCTCATGTTTTACATTGTCGGAAGGCGCTTGTGGGAGATAGGGAACAAATACAGGTTTATTACTCCGGGAGAGTTTTTTAGAGATCGCTTTGAAAGCCCGGGCACACAAATAGTAATGCTCATTGCGATGCTTGCATTTGTTATCCCCTACATTGCCTTGCAGCCTATAGCCGGCGGTATGGCGCTCTCTGGGTTAACAAAAGGTGCAATTCCCTATGCTGTGGGTTCTTTAATAATTGTGGTCACAATTATTGTCTATGTTTATTTTGGCGGCCTTCGCGCAGTCGCCTGGACCGATGTGATCCAGGGATCCGCAATGCTCGTATTCCTGTGGGTGCTTGTATTTGTTGCTGCCGGGCAGCTTGGAGGAATGAGCGCCGCATCCGAAGCGGTGAAAGCCACGGTGCCGGATATCTTTGAAAGAACGGGTCCTGTAGGGGCCTGGGGTTGGAAGGCAGCTTTTAGCTGGATGTGCATTACATTTTTCAGTATTTCCTGCCAGCCTCCGGTATTTATACGGTTTTTTGCCGCCCAAAACATGAAAGCTATTAAATGGCTCTTTGTATTATGGCCCTTATTGATCGTGGCCTGCTGGGCACCTACGGTATTTATCGGTGCCTATGGGAAAATACTGTATCCCGATATGGCTGTTCCCGATGAGATATCGGCAACCCTGATTATCGATTATGCGCCCTTATGGCTGGCGATATTAATTTTCGTAGGTCTTTTGTCCGCTATTAAATCCACTGCGGATTCACAGTTTCACGTTTTGTCGTCGATGTTAACGCGTGATTTTTACGTTCCGTTTGTCAATCAGAAGGCCTCTACCGAAAAACAATTAAAAGTAGGAAAGTGGTTTATTGTTTTGTTGGGAATAGCCGGATATCTGGTTGCTTTCAAGCCTCCGGAATTAATAGGCTTTTTTGCGAACAGTGCCTTCACGGGTATCGCGGTTCTTTGTGTGCCGACCCTTGCCGCACTTTACTGGAAAAGAGCCACAGCTGCCGGGGTGATATGGTCCGTAATTTTAGGCGAAACGCTTGCTCTGGGGTCCTTTGCAGGAATATTCCCCAAATCCTGGTGGATGGGTTTTGACGCGGTTATTCCTGCATTAATTCTTACAACTGTCGTGTTAGTAGTGGTCTCTTACTTTACCAAACTTCCGTCCGAGGAAACGATCAACAAATATTTTTCCAATGCAGCTTAACTATATAACAGGGCGGAAATAATTTGAGAAAAAGCGCCGCTTGTGTTTCTTCAGGCGGCGCTTTTTTACAGGTTTACGATTGGTTTACGATTACGATGTACGGTTTATGAAAGGTATAATAAAAAAATATGTTTTGATTGATAGGATAACCGGTCAAATTTCGCTTCTTTGTACTAACTTATACTAATTTTTTTTAAAAAGCTTTATATAATTATCATCCACTGTACGGTTTTTGCTCCTGTAACCCATGTTTTCAGAAATTTTCTGTGCTGCTTCAGAGACTTCCCGGGCAAGTGTTTTTAACCTTTCGTTGGTCAGATTTGTTATTCTACCGGAAATGCTTACCGCCGCTACTACCTGTCCCGTATAATTTCTGATCGGTGCCGCCACGCAGTTAATACCCGGTTCCAGCTCTTCAAAATCAAAGGCGATGCCCCGCTTTCTGATTTCAGACAACTGTTCTTTTAATTGATTGATATCGGTAATGGTGTTCTTAGTAAACTGCCTCATCTCTTTATTCTTTAATATGTTTTCGAGCTCGTCCTGGGCGAGATAGGAGAGCAATACCTTTCCCGATGCCAGGCAGTATGCCGGGGCTCGCTTGCCGATAGCGGAATAGGTAACCAGCGATTTATACCTGTCTAATTTATTGACAAAAACCGCATCACCTTTATCCAAAACGACCAGATGAACCGTTTCGCCTGTTTTTTTATGCAGTTCTTGCAGAACCTGCATGGAACGCGAATGTAAATCCTGTGATTGAAGAATATGATTGCCGATTTCAAATAGTTTTAAAGTAATGAAGTATTTCCCCTTTTCTTCCACCTGCTTGATATACCCTTTGTACGCTAAGGTAGAAAGAAAACGATGCAGTGTACTCTTCCCAATGTGAAGCTTTTCACTTAAATCCTTAACCCTGACCTCCCCATTTTGTTCAGCCATTTCTTCCAGGATATCAAGGGCTTTGATTACAGATTTGATCAAATACTTTTCTTGTTTATTATTGCTTTCTTCTGTTTGTTGTTTATCATGCAAATCTTACACCTCATTATTTATTTTTAGAATCAATCTAATTATATCATACAGGCTATCATTTCCGTCAAGTGGTTGCAATATTGTCTATTATTTAATTATTACATGTCAATAACGATTATTGTTTAGCTCAATCTGCCGGTTGCGGCAGGAAGATCTGCAGTATATGTAGAAACAATTCATAAAAAGAATCCGAAACCGGAGTTGATCTTGTACCAATGGAAGAAATAAGTTTAAGGGAAATTATTGAAGTATTATTGAAGAGAAAATGGATCATCGTTGGAGTAACATCTCTGGCAATTATAATCAGCGCTATATTTAGTTTTTTTGTTTTAAAGCCGGTTTATGAAGCTGAAGTAGTTCTCAGCATCCGCGGAGGGGATAACCTTGGCGCTGCTGATGTTACGGATCCGGGCCTGGATATGCTGCTTGAGCAGCTAAAGCGCCTCCCCCCAGCCAGTATTGATACTTACAGGCACCTGTTATCGAGCAGCTCATTTTTGGAAAGTGTTATTGATAAAATGGGGCTGGAGCAAGAAGGGGTCACGTCTTTGTCCCTCCAGAAGGCTATAAATATAGAACAAATCCCAAACACGGACTTGATTAAAATTATCGTCCGTTACGGGGATCCCCATCTGGCTGCCGGGATAGCCAATGAGGTGGGGAACCTTTTTATTGAGCAAATCGAACATCTGAATCATGAGCAAATAACCCTTGCTTCATCTTACCTGGAAAATCAGATCCGGGAAAAAGAAGCAGAGCTTGAGTTTTTCATGGAAGAATTCAGGTCGTTTTTGGAGGAACCGGGCAGTGCCGAGGAACTGCAAGCAGAGCTTGAGGCTAAGGTAACGGCGATTACAGAAAGTAAGCTGGAACTGGAATACCTGCAGATAAGCCTTGCCGTAGCCCAGGCCGAAAGGGAAGCGCTGGAGAAGGAAATAGGCAATACTGATGCACTCATCGTTACCAGAAGGACGATAACTGATGATTCCCTTTTATTAAAGACTTATGAGGAAATGGAGGGGCCGGGTGAAGAGCCGGGTATGGGGGAGTTTGCCGGTTTGCAGTTGGTAAACGAAGAGCCCAATCCCGTTTACTGTGAACTGCTAAGCGGCTTAAAAAACAAAACTGTTGAGATTGAGTCTATTAAGGAAAGAATCGCCGGCATAAGTGCATCCCTGGATAAGCTGCAGCAGGAGCATGGAGAGCTGCAAGTTAAGTGTTTAGAAAAATCCTCCAGGAAGAAGGAGCATGAGGAGGAATTGGATTATTATAAAACTACGCTAGATACGCTGAAAAACCACTACCAGGAGATACAGAAGATCGTTTCCCTGAGGGAAGAAGGGGAAAGCTTTAACGTAGTATCCCCTGCATATGCGCCGCAAAGCCCTGTTGAACCCCGTAAAAAGCTTAATATAGCTGTAGCTGGGGTCCTTGGGCTCATGGCAAGTTGTTTTCTGGTCTTTTTCCTGCACTACTGGGAAACTTCCAAGAATTAAATACCGGTAATTAAATACCGGGTTCAGGCTTGCATTACTGCATTATTCTTCTAAAAACATTGGTTACTCTTTGCAATTTATTTACAAAATCTTCTAATTTGAGGCAGGTTGTGCCAGGTGCAAGAGCAAGGGATTGGCCCGGTATTGCCATTTACTCTTTTTATGCCTTTGTGCAAATCTAAAATTATCCGGTTTTAATGGAGCGAATGATCGGTCACTTGTAAAAATGGCAATAATGCAAGCCTGACCCATGAAAGAGGTGGCCCGGATTTTAAAAATTAAGCTGGAAAATAAAACTGAAAGCCAGGCAAGGTTGCTGCAAGAAGTATTTGCAGTATTAGGGATTTTGCGCCCCAGGCAGTGGACAAAAAATCTCTTTTTGTTTGCCGGGCTGGTTTTTTCGCAAAACCTGTTTAATCCTTCGCTGTTCTTAAGGGTCCTGCTTGCTTTTATAGTATTCTGTCTGCTTTCCGGATCCGCATATATTATCAATGATATTATAGATGTTGATGAGGATAGGAAACATTACATCAAGCGCAACAGGCCTCTGGCTTCGGGTCGGATCAGCGTTAGGAAGGCTGTCTGTGTCTTTTCCATTGTCCTGGCGGCATCTCTTACTGCGGCCTTTTTACTGGGAAATGCTTTTTTGGCGATGGGCCTTCTCTATTTTCTGCTTGTTACCGGCTATTCGCTATGGCTCAAACATCTGGTGATAATCGATGTCTTTGCCGTTGCTTCCGGGTTTCTTTTGCGGGCGGTTGCCGGAGGGGTGGTTATCGGGGTGCGCATATCTCCCTGGCTTTTAATATGCACGCTGCTGCTGGCGTTGTTCCTTGCTTTAATCAAGCGGCGGCACGAGTATGTAGCCCTGGGGAATAACGGAACTGAACACCGCAGGGTACTCGCTGATTATTCCCTGAGTTATCTGGACCAGCTGATCTCGATTGTAACTGCCTCTACAATCATGGCCTATTCTCTCTATACCTTTACGGCTGGCCGCACGGAATATTTTATGCTTTCCATCCCTTTTGTTATCTATGGGATTTTTCGTTATCTCTTTTTGGTGCACAAAAGAGATATGGGCGGCAGTCCTGAAGATGTGCTGTTAAAGGACAGGCCCTTTATTGTCAATATCTGTCTCTGGGTGCTTGTTTGTGTGGTTATACTGTACCTGGAGGTCTAAGCTGGGGGAAAATGGTTGACGTACTCGGTAAATATAAAAAACCTCTTTTCAGTGGCACAATCATCGGGCTGGCGGTTGCTGTTGCGCTGCTTGTAGCAGGTGATATACAGGGTGTTTTTAGAACGGTTCTCGATATTAAGCTCCGGTATCTTGCGCCTATACTTTTTTTAGCTCCGCTGAACTATTTTTTTCGCTACATTAAGTGGAACTATTACCTTAAGCTGACCGGTTTGCAGGTGGAGCCGAAAATGAACAGGCTGATCTTTATAAGCGGGCTGGCGATGACTATAACCCCCGGAAAAATCGGGGAGCTATTAAAATGCTATCTTCTCAAGGAGCATATGGGGGCGCCTGTCAGCACGACGTCCTCCATTGTTATGGCGGAAAGGCTTACAGACGGTTTAGCCATGGTTATCCTCGCCTCCTTCGGATGCCTGTCTTATGCCTATGGCGGCTATGTTCTGGTTGCTGTGACCGTTATATTGGTATCAATAGTTATTCTTTTCCAGTACGACGGTCTTTTTAATTTATTTTGCAGTTTATTGGGGATGATTGGTTTTTTAAGGAGGTTTTCCACTTTTCTTTTCCGGTTTCAGCAAAATGCTAAAAGGCTTTTTACCTTGAAGGGATTGTTTTTTGCTGTAGTTATCGGTGTTGTATCCTGGGGTTTTGAAGGCCTGGTAATCTTTTTTACCGTCAGGGGTTTTGGCGGGGATATCTCAGTGTTGAGTTCTGTATTTGTCGTATCTTTTTCATCCCTGGTGGGGGCTTTATCCGTCATCCCGGGGGGGCTCGTGGTTGCCGAAGGGAGTATCATGGCTCTATTGCTCCTGGCCGGCCTGGGCAGGGAGATGGCAGCGGCTACAACGCTGGTGACGAGATTCTCAACGCTGTGGCTGGGTGTGCTGATCGGCTTTATAGGGCTTTACCTGGTGCAGAGGGAGCTCTTTAAAGGTGGTTTTGGCGCTGCTGCCGTTTGCAAAAACAAAAGGGAAAATAGAAGATAAAAAAATTAAACCAAGGTTTCCATCCTCCCCTGCCAAATATAAGGTAAGAAAAAAGTGCGGATTGTGAGTCTGTGAATTTATTGAAAAAATTTCAATTTGTCAATGGCAAAAGGAGAATAGAAGGAATGAAAAGTAAGGTTGCTGTTTTAAAAACCACACCTGAGACTGTGCTGGAGGATTACGGAAGACTTATAGAACTGGCCGGGTGTGACGATTATTTGGATAAGAAAAGGATTACCATCTTGAAGAATAATATTTCCTGGCATTTTCCTTACCCCGGGGCCAATACGACCCCCTGGCAGCTTGAAGGAACGATCATCGGTTTGAAGGGTGCAGGTTTCACGGATCTGGTCTGCGTACAGAATAAGACAGTAGTTACGAACGCTTTTAAAGGTGAGCGGCTGAATAATTACCTTCCGGTCTTTAAAAAATATAAAATCCCCGTAAAGTATAACTTCAAAGAGAGCGATATGAAATGGATTGAGTATCAGCCGCGGGGGAAGATGTATGCGCTGGAGAGGGTATTCCCCGAGGGGATCAGGATCCCGGATTATTTCTTTAATAAAAACATCGTGCACCTGCCGACGACAAAATGCCATATCTACACGACCACGACGGGATCCATGAAAAACGCTTTTGGCGGCCTGCTGGGCACAAAGCGCCATTACTGCCATACCTATATTCATGAAACGCTGGTTGATCTTTTGCGGATCCAGAAGGAAATACATTCCGGAATATTTACAGTAATGGACGGGACAACTGCAGGAAACGGCCCCGGCCCGCGCACGATGATACCGGTGGAAAAGGATTTTATTCTTGCCGGCGGCGACAGCGTTGCCATAGATGCCGTGGCAGCAAAGATGATGGGATTTGATCCCATGGAGATAGGCTATATCCGGCTTGCGCACGAGGAGGGGCTTGGAACCGGCAGGCTGGATGAAATCGAAGTCGTGGGAGAAGATATAAGCGAAATAAACTATGGTTTCAGCGTCGGCGCAAATGCGGCCAGCAGGGTGGGGGATCTGCTCTGGTTTGGGCCGATGAGGCGCTTTCAAAAGCTCTTTTTCCAGACGCCGCTGCTGTACCTTTTTGTCTTTGGGTCGTCTATTTATCACGACAGGCTCTGGTATCCCCTGCAGGGGAATAAAATTGTCAGAAAGTGGATGAACGAATCCAAATGGGGAAGGCTGTTTGAATTGTACGGGGAGCGTACGGTGTGAAGCTATTATCCGCTCCTTGAAGCAATCGAGTGTGGTACGGAATTATGAAAGGGAATATAAAAAACCCTTATAGCAGTAATGTGAAATGCATTTGTAATGCAACTAAATAAAGTTTGCGTGATAAAGCCGGCGGTTAGCAACTAAATAGTGCTTTAAGGGAATATTATGCGTGTGGGAATTGTGATTTTACATTGCAGGTATTCATATCGCAGGTATTCAGCAAAAAAAATTATTGGCAAAGAATAAAAAACAGGAAGGAATTTCCCAGGGAGCATGGAATATATATTAATAAATAATTAATATTAATTATTAATATGTATTAAATACTACTAAATGGAGGGTGATAATCAGTATGTCGCTAAAAGGATCAAAAACAGAAAAAAACATTTTAACAGCTTTTGTCGGGGAGTCGCAGGCCCGAAACCGTTATTCTTATTTTTCCAGTCAAGCAAAGAAAGATGGGTTTGTGCAGATTAGTGCGATTTTCGAGGAGACAGCCAATCAAGAAAAGGAACATGCCAAGCGGTTATTTAAGTTGCTTGAGGGCGGTGCGGTAGAAGTGCAGGGATCCTTTCCAGCCGGGGTAATCGGTACTACGGTAGAAAACCTTCAAGCGGCTGTGGATGGGGAGAATGAAGAGTGGGAGGAGATGTACCCCTCCTTTGCAAAGGTGGCCCGGGAAGAGGGTTTTGACGAGATCGCGGAGATTTTTGATGCGATTGCCGTTGCTGAAAAGCAGCATGAGAAACGTTTTAAGAAGCTACTATCAAACATAAAAGACGGTACTGTTTTCAGGAAGGGAGAGAGCGTCCTCTGGCAGTGCCGCAATTGCGGTTATGTGCACGAAGGGAAAGAAGCGCCGGAGACCTGCCCGGCCTGCGCGCACCCGCAGGATTATTTTGAGCTGCTCGCTGAAAACTGGTAAAAAGCGTAGTGAAGCAGGAATATTTCAGAATAAAGGACGGGGCGGTAATAACCTCCTCGTCCTTTTTATGTGTTTGAAAAACTAAGGTTACTTTACTAGGGTTATTTGGGTTACTTGGATATTTGGGATGCCGGGTTTCTTGAATTACCAGGATTAAGGATTACTTTATTCCTTGGATTAATTGGGTTAAATGATCATAAGGTTATCTTGATGAGGTTCTTTATAGCCGAATTTTTTAGATATATCACTTGCCGCTTTTTTTACTTCGGCGCCGATTTCTTTTAACCGCTCACCGTTTAACCGGTTTGCCGGCCCGGACACGCTGACTGCGGCTAACACCTGTCCCATATGGTTATAAATAGGTGCAGCGACACAGTTTACGATAGGTTCAAATTCCCCGAAAGAGTAAGCCAATCCTTCCTTCCTTATTTCTGCGAGATGGTTTTTTAATTCCTCTTCATCTGTAATAGTGTTATCCGTATACCTGGGGAGGCCTTTATTATTGATGATCTCATGCAGTTCCCCCTGTGATAGATAAGCCAGCAATACTTTCCCGGATGCTAAACAATGGGCGTGTGTGCGCTTCCCGATATATGAATAAGTTACGACTGTAGGATATACCGCCAACTTGTTTACAAATACCGCCTCCCCTTTATCCAGCACTACCAGATGAACTGTTTCCTCGAGCTTTTTATTTAGCGCTTGAAGAACAGGGAGGGATTGGGAATGAAGATCCAGCGTTTGTATCAAGTTGTTTCCCAACTCAAAGAGTTTTAAACTCAAACAGTATTTTCCATGTTTCTCTGTTTGTTTAACATACCCCAGGTACTCCAGGGTCAATAAAAAACGATGTACAGTGCTTTGTTCCATATTCATTTTTTTGCTTAAATCTTTTACCCTGATTTCATCATTATGTACAGACATTGCTTCGATAATTTGAAATGCTTTAATTACTGATTTAATCAAGTATTTGCTGTTTCCTGAGGTTTTTTTGTTCCTTCTTTCCACTTTCTGGTTTCCTTTCATTATTAATCTCCAATAATGCTCATTTTTTAAAAATACTAAATACGGGTTATAATCATTTTATTATTATAAAGGGTAAAAGTCAACAATATGAAACTTGTTATTAATAAACCTCAAATCATACTAAGTATACTAAGGAAAATTTTTATGAAGTTGAGCCGGCTTAATGACCGGCATTATTTTTATTCAGTGAGGCAATGTTTATATAAAGGGCAAAATAACTTATTAAAACCGCTTTACAAAAAATCAATATTGCAATATAATACTACTAAACAAAATAAATATTTTAATTATGCAATACATAAAAATATTATATTATATAGAACAATCCTTTGTATTAACCGGTAATTCAACTTTCAATTTGGAAAGGAGGGGATAGTAAAAAATTACATATTTTCAATATTTCAATACTGAAGGATTTAGAGGTTCTACATTTTGCGCAGAAAGTGTTTAAACTTTACGAGGAGGGTTTTGTATGAAATTCAGTACTTTTAAGAAGGGGTTTTTTATTACATTAATTTTAATTACTTTTTTGTTAACTCTAGTAGTTGGCTGTGCAACAGGGGAAAAAACCGGAGTGGAAAATGGCAAAACGCCGGAAACCCCCCAACCGATCAATTTGAGTTTTGCTCATTTTTTTCCAGATGTTCACATTATGTCACAAGAAATTGTAGATGGCTGGGGGAAAGCGATTGAAGAAGCTACAGATGGGTTGGTTACTGTTACAAATTATCCGGGGGAGACCTTGTTAAAAGCAGATAAAACTTATGAAGGAGTAGTTGAGGGAGTTGCCGATATCGGTCTTTCCTTTTTTTCTTATAACAGAGGGCGGTTTCCACTTATGGAAGCAGTGGAGCTACCCGGAATTCAATACAACAATGCTACTGTCGCAGCACTGGCCGGTATGGAATTTGCACAAATAATGGACCCTGAGGAGCTAAAGGATACAAAACTTTTGATGGTTGGCACTTCAGGACCTGTACATGCTCTTACTAAGGGAACTCAAGTAAAAACACTCGAAGATATGAAAGGATTAGAATTACAGACTACCGGAATATCTGCTATGGCTGCTGAAGCCCTGGGTGCGATTCCCGTTGCCATGCCCATGTCAGAAACATATGAAGCCTTATCCCGGGGAGTAATTAAAGGTTCTATAGGCCCGGTTGAGGCTTTAGAAGGATTCAAGCTTGCAGATGAAATTGATTATGTGACTATTACTAAATTTATCTATTCAGGACTATATTATGTCACGATGAATAAGCAAAAGTGGGAAAGTCTGCCCCCTGAAATTCAAACCATTATTGAAAAAACTTCTGATGAATTTCATAAAAGTACTCTTGCCGGGATTTTTGATGTGATGAATAAACAAGCTTACGAGTATTCATTAGAAAATGGCGTTGAATTTTCTATATTGTCAGATAGTGAAGCTGAAAGATGGATAGAAAGATTGCTGCCCATTCAAGAAGACTATTTATCAACGGATGACGGGTTGCCTAGAAAAGAAGCTTTGGAATTAGCAAAAGAATTAGCAGAAAAATATAACAGTCAACATGAGCCAACTCCTTATTAAATACTTATAACCTATAAGCGGTGCGAACTTGTGGGTAACCCAGGAAGGGTTACCCACAAGCCCCATATCTGGCAAAGGAAGGAGGCATAAGAAAAAGCATGGAAAAAACTGTGCATATAGTTGGCAAAATAAGTAAATTGCTTGATAGGTTCGCGCAATTTGCTTTAATAATTTTAATGCTCTTAGTTGTGGTAAATATTGTTTTAAGAGTTGTTTTTGGAAGCCCCATTTTAGGTACTTATGAAATAACAGGTTTTTTGTTTGCGATCGTTATTAGTTTGGCGATAGGTTATTGTTCTTTCCAAGATGGTCATATTAAGGTTGAATTTCTGGCTGAACGTTTTCCCTTAAAATTACAAATTGTTACGGAGATAATCCTTAAGATAGCTGCTTTAGTTTTTTTTACCATTGCAACTTGGGCAATTTGGAACTACGGTATTTATTTAAAAAATGTCGGTGAAGTATCTCCTTCAGCAAAAATTCACTTTTATTATTTTGTTTTTATTATCGCCGCGGGGTTCGCTATATTTTGCATTGATTTATTAATTAAATTAGTAGTGTTTATCAAAGATGTTCCCCAAAAATGGAGTAAAGGTTATTGGTAAAGGAGGTACCGTTTAATGAGCGGTTTGATGATAGGACTTTTAGGCATAGTAGCGTTTTTCATATTGCTGATATTTAGAATGCCAATTGGTTTCGCTATGGCTATTACAGGCTTTGTAGGTTTTGCATATTTAAATTCACCGGCTTCAGCATTAAAGGTTCTTTCCAGCGAAATATTCAGTAATTTTACCAATTATACACTAAGTGAAATACCTTTATTTATTCTAATGGGATTTGCTGCTTACCATGCCGGTCTCGGAAGCAAATTATATTCGTTTGCCTACAAATTGATCGGACATTTCCCAGGAGGACTAGCCATAGCTACCCAACCGACATGCGCGATATTTGGCGCAGTATGTGGCTCTAACACGGCTACAGCCGCTACTATCGGGTCGATATCAATACCGGAAATGAAAAAATATAATTACGATATTAGCCTTGCTACAGGAAGTGTGGCCGCAGGTGGTTCATTGGGCACACTTATTCCTCCCAGCGTAAATTTTATTATATATGGTATAGCAACCCAAACATCTATCGGGGCACTTTTTTTAGCAGGGATCATGCCTGGAATCCTGCTTACATTGCTTAATATGATTGCTGTTTACTATCTAACACAAAAAAACCCCGCTTTGGGCCCCCCTGGCCCTAAAGCAAGCTGGAAGGAAAGGATTGATGCTGCAAAAGATGGGGGTTTGTGGGAGGTTTTTTTAATATTTATTTTATCTCTTGGAGGGCTGTTTTTAGGATGGTTTACTCCTACAGAATCAGGAGCGGTAGGTGCTTTTGGAGTTATTGTTCTAACGCTTTTAAGAAAACTGTTAAATTGGGATGGGTTAAAAAAAGCACTTGGCGATACCACTAAAACTACTGCAATGATTATGCTTTTATTAGCCGGGGCAATAATTTTTGGCCGATTTATGGCAATTAGCAGGCTGCCGTTTGAGCTGGGTTCCTTAGTAGCAAAAGTATCGCTTCCACCGTTTTTAGTAATGGTATTGATTTTGTTCATTTACTTTATACTGGGATTATTTATGGATGCATTGGCCATGGTGCTGTTAACAATTCCAATATTTTATCCTATAGTAGTCAATACTCTAGGGTATGATCCCATATGGTTTGGGGCAATTATCGTTTTAGCTCTTTCTATGGGCTGTATTACCCCTCCCGTTGGTATAAATGTTTATGTAATCAAAGGGGTTGTCCCTGATGTGCCGTTGGAAGCTATATTCCGAGGTATCTGGCCATTTTTCTGGGCCCTTACTGTATGTATGCTTCTTTTAGTAGCTTTCCCCCAAATTGTTACTTTTTTACCAAATTTAATTATGTAAATTTAGGAGGTTTAATATGAAACTATTGATAATAAATCCCAACACTTCTGATGAAATGACAAGCAATATTGATAGCATAGCAAAGAAATATGCCAGAAAAGAAACGGAAATTGTTACGGTTCATTCAAGAAAAGGCCCGGTTTCAATTGAATCTCAATTTGAGGAGGCAATAATAGCGGAGCCTTTATTTGAAAGGATAATCGAAGGCAACCAAAATGATTACGATGCTATTATTATTGCCTGTTATGGGGATCCTCATTTGTACGCTGCAAGGGAAATTTCAGATATTCCTGTTTTAGGGGTTGCAGAGTGTTCGATGCATATAGCCTCGCTGCTAGGATACAAATTTTCCATTGTAACGATTATCGAAAGCACCAGGCCAATGCTCGAAGAATTGATCAAAAAAAATGGGTTGGAATCTAGATGTGCCTCCATTAAAACAACTGCATTTTCACCAACAGACTTTGAAAAGCAATCAGATGACGTATTAAAAGTGTTGACTGAAGCGGCAAAAGATGCTGTGGAAAATGATGGCGCTGAAGTAATTTGCTTGGGCTGTGCAGGAATGGCCGGTATAGACAAGCCTATGAGTGAAAAATTAGGCGTTCCTGTTTTGGATGGCGTAGCCTGTGCGGTAAAAATGGCAGAAACATTAGTAGATTATGGTGTGACTCATTCTAAAGTGAAAGCATTTAGCAGGCCGAGGAAAAAAGAATTTAAAGGTTTTAATAATCTCTTTAACAATATATAATAAAAGTTTTCTATTCATAATAATTATGCGAAGGAAAGGGTAGTAAAAAATGTTTAAAACAATAGCCCAATATGGGCATGAAAAAATTATTTATTGTTATGAAGGCGATGTTGGTTTAAAGGCGATTATCGCTATACATAGCACAGTGCTGGGGCCTGCTGTTGGCGGATGCAGGATGAGAAAATATGATCGCGATGAGGACGCCTTGTTTGATGTTATGAGGCTATCCAAAAACATGACTCTTAAAAATGCTGCTGCAAATTTAGGTGCCGGTGGTGGGAAAAGCGTCATTATCGCTGATCCATTAACCGAAAAAACTCCTGAATTGTTAGAAGCCTTTGCACTTGCAGTTGATTCTCTGGGTGGAACGTACTATACAGCAGAAGATGTGGGGATATCTGTTGCTGATTTGAACCACATTTTTAAATTTACAAAGTATGTGCTGGGCAGTGACCGGGGTTCCGAATCTTTGGGGGATTCTAACATGGCAACTGCTTACGGCACATACCTTGGCATTAAAACCGGTGTAGAGATTAAGCTTGGGATTAAAGACCTTTCCGGTGTAAAAGTAGCTGTACAGGGCGTCGGTCACGTTGGGTCACGTCTGGTGGAATTGTTGACTAAAGATGGAGCAGAAATCATTGTTTCGGATATAAACCAAAATAGTCTTGATAGTATTCAGAAAAAGTACAGTGTTAAAGCTGTGGATCCGGAAGATATTTATGATGTTGATTGTGATGTTTTTTCACCAGCAGGATTGGGTGGAACAATTAATGAAAATACCATACCCAGACTTAAATGCAAACTTGTTGTCGGAGCGGCTAATAACCAGCTTCTAAAGGATTCAGATGCAGATCTGCTTCAAAAAAGAGATATCTACTATGTACCGGACTTTATTGTCAACTGTGGGGGCGTGACAATAGGGACTGCCGAGATTTATGGTTTAACATATGATGAGGCGTTTAAGAAAATTGATATCGTACGTGATAACGTGTATGAGATTGACAGAATTGCCCGGGAGAAGGGAATCACAACGCAACAAGCGGCAATTGAGATGGCGGTGAGCCGCGTGAACCAAAAAAAAGCTAAACGATAATATATTTGCTGGGTTTTAAATATGTTAGAATTTTAAATCGCCTTAATCAGTTGTCGCTCATCCATAAATGAGGAGGTGAGTGTGTGAACAGCAAAGAAAGAGAGGTATGCGAATACCTTGAAGAAAGAAGCAGCGAAATTATTGAACTGCTTCAAATGATGGTTTCACAGAAAAGTGTTAACCCGCCGGGGGATACTACAGCTGTAGCGGATGTAATAGCAGAAAAGCTTGATAGCTATCAAATTCCCTACAAGGAAATTGTTGTGAAAGATATTCACAAGAGTATTATATCGACTATCGGTGAGGGAGGAAAGAATCTATTATTTAATGCTCATATGGACACTGTTCCTATTGGGGATTTAAATAAATGGACTGTTGATCCCTTTAATGAACCTTTACATGGAGATATTCTTTATGGAAGAGGCAGTGCGGACGATAAAGGCGGGGTCGCTGCGATGGTCATGGCAATTTGTGCGCTAAAAAGTTGTGGTATAGAGCTTAACGGACGGATGACAATTAATCCTGTTGCTGATGAAGAAACAGGAGGAGAAAACGGTGTAAAGTATCTACTTGATAACAATTATATAAATCCTGATATGGTTGTTGTTGGTGAAATTACTGAAAACAATGTCGCTATTGCGCATAAAGGCCTAATTTGGTTTAAAATCGTTTCCAAAGGTAAAACTGCCCATGCCAGCAGTCCATGGGATGGAGTCAATGCCATAAGTAAAATGATTAAATTTCTAAACAGGTTGGAACGGTATTATGAAATAGAACTGCCAAAACGCACCGATCCATTAACATCTTCAGCAACATATAATATTGGAGCGATTGAGGGCGGCGTAAAAGCCAATGTTGTTGCCGATAGCTGTACTGTGATTCTTGACAGAAGAATTCTTCCGGATGAAACTTTGCAGGATAATGTGGACGAGCTTCAGGATATGGTTGATCAATTTATGAGGGATGAACCAAATGCGGATATTTCTTTTGAAGTGATTAATTATTCACCTTCTTTGAAAACCAGTCCTGATGAGCTGCTGGTTAAAAAATCGCTTGAAGTTGTATCAGAGTTTGGAAGAAATACAAATCCTGTTGGTTATCAACAATCCTGTGATGGAAGGTATTTTTCAAATAGGGGGATTCCTACAGTAGTGCTTGGCCCGGGTATTGCATCGGAAGCCCATACGCCTGATGAATCAATCAATGTGAATGATGTCTTAGAATGTGCAAAAATTTATGCCCTATTAGCAATGCGGATATTGGGATACAAAGAATAGTTACATTAGGGTTACTGTAAAAAGTCGGGCTGCCTATCAAACAGCTAATCCTTTCAAATGGTAATAAGTGTATTTATAAATAATAAAAGCCATATTTTAGCTTATAGGAGGTAAAATAAATGGATCTTATTATCCGGAATGGCTTAATTGTATCACATCTTGGTAGAACTGAAGGTGATATTGCGGTTAAGGATGGGAAAATTGTTGCGGTAGGTGATATTGGGAATGTCACTGCAAAGACCGAGATCGATGCCAAAGGAAAAATTGTAATCCCCGGTGGAATTGATACCCATACCCACCATGAAAATGCTTTCCAGGGCTGCGTGGGGGGAGATGATTTTTATACGGGTTCGGTGGCAGCAGCTTGTGGCGGTACTACAACGATGATGGATTTTTCCATAACTCCCCACGATGAAATGCCTTTT
>JGI24712J26585_10001731_pt1 | contig 18423 bp, 17 predicted proteins | sample BioPla3DNA2_FD_26585 | JGI IMG/M metagenome (IMG submission 26585) | reverse complement strand
TGTATAATACTTTTGCCCTTTTGCCATTGTAGACACTTCCTTCCCTTTTTATATTTTAAGGTGTTCGGCTTTTTGTGTCTACACTAATATACTAACACCAATATGTATTCGAAAACAAAGGCGCATATCTGTAAACACATGGCTATTTTTGAACCAGAAGAGTATGTTTTGGGAAAGGTATTACGTGCTGATGATTATCATTTCTTACTCTTCTTTTCAGATGCTCCTATAACTAAAATCAATAACTGTGCTTATAAACCTCAAAAAGGAAGTTTGCTGGTTATCCAGCCTTGGGATGAGGTTTACGGCGTCCCCGATGACAATAAAAAAACCTATGGTAAATATATAAACATCACCGTAGAAAAGAGCTTTTTTAGAAGGATCGCGAAAGAAGCAGCAGGCGGAGGAGAATATGAATTTAAGCATATTCAGAATGTGTACAGCAAACAGCTGCTGGAGTTGATCGGTAATTTCCAACGGGAAATGATGGATCATGGAGAATCTTTTCCACTAATGCTTGAAAGCATATGCATACAAATTGTTTTTCAGCTGCTTCGGGATCTAAGCTCAGAGCCTGGAACAAATCAAAATAAGATTAGCAAGGATAACAAATACATCAAACAGGCTAGATAAAGTGCTGGTGGGCGTTCCTTATAAATCCCCTATTACAGAGTGGTTAAAGAAAAACAATGTGGAGTTTAGAGTGAGGTATTTATATAATTATACTGACCGGAATTCATGGGAACCGGTGAATGTATATTCTGCTTTCTCTAATACAGTGATGCTGGGGACTTTAACCCCAACAAATACAATAGAACCCAGTCCCACCTTCGATGAATTTGGCATACCTCATGCCCCATCCAATATCTCAGCTCCCCAAAATCTTGTGTCGGAATATATGACCTTAAACCTTCGTATAAAGGTACCAGAAGATGTGAAAACCCTTCAGAATATGAATTTGTACCCTGTGTTTACTGCCGTAGACTGGAAGATGAATAATGGTGAGTGGCATATAGGAACGAACGCTCTTACTGGTTCAATCAGCATTGAGAATATATTGCTTTCGGATCACTTGTATCTTGATCAGAATGGCTATGCAACCATATATTTATCACGGGATTCACTAAAAATCCCCTTTGGGAAATCCCTTGCCACATGGCTTAAGGATAACACATACACCTTTAGGGTAAGATTCGTCCTTGCATATTTTGACGAGAATGGCGTTAAGTATGTCTATTCACCCTATTCCAATACAGTAACCTTAGGCCGAGGAACAGCGCCACCAAAACCAGCTTCCAAGAAATGATAATAGAATGCATGTAAATATAGAAAAACATTTTTTATATATTCAATAACATTAAAGCGACCGTTATGATATGATATTCATTTTAAACTAATATCAACGGTCGTTTTTTCACAGAAATTAGAGTTTATACTGTTATCTCAATTTGATTTCCCTCTATGCCAATGATGCAACTTTCATAATATCCGTCACCAGTAATCCTTGGACCACTCATCACTTTGTACCCATCTTTTCTGAGACGCTCTGTAAGTTCATTAACCTTTTCTATACTTCCGACACTAAAAGCAATATGAATGAATCCAGTGCGGAACAAAGTTTTATCTATATCTTCCATATTCGGTCTATTCATAATTTCTAGTCTTGCCCCATTATCAAATGTTAAAAAATAGGATTTAAAATTGGTATTCTTATTATGGTATCCATCATTTGCCTTGGCATTGAAGTAAGAAATAAAGAAATCTTTTGTCTTTTCCAAGTTATTTACATACATTGCAACATGTTCAATTCTCATTTTATACCTCCTGTAAATTCTATATTGAGTTCGCATTAAATTACACTTGTGCAATAAATCATAATTAAGTAATACACTAATTATAATATTGATTTCAAGATAATGTATATACTAACCTCAAAGTACGGAAACACTATAGCAATAAAAAACAGGAGATTTCTTAGAATTTAATCTAAGGTTTCTCCTATTTTTGAAGAACTTTTTTTGTTTGTTGAAAGGCTTTATTTTATGGTGACAAAAAATAAAGCACTATTTATAATTCTCGTCGTCCTTCCAACGCCCTTGAAAGGGTAACTTCATCCACATACTCCAAGTCCCCTCCAACGGGAACGCCGTTAGCGATACGGGTTACTTTAATGCCCAGAGGCTTTAAGAGTTTACTGATGTACATCGCAGTTGCTTCTCCCTCTATATTGGGGTTGGTTGCAAGGATGACTTCACTCACTTCTGTTTTTTGTATTCTTTCTAAAAGCTCTTGAATTTTTATATCTTTAGGTCCGATACCAAGCATAGGTGAAATGGCGCCATGAAGGACATGGTATAAACCTTTATACTCTTTTGTTCTTTCATAGGCTGCCATATCTCTTGGATCTTCCACTACCATTATGGTTTTCTCATCCCTTGCAGGATTAGAACATATATCACATTTTTCTTTATCCGTTAGTGTATAACATACACTACAGTATTTTATATTTTTCTTGGCTTGTATGATTGCATTTGATAAGTTTTCTACATTTTCATCGGGCATATGAATAATATGAAAAGCAAGCCTTTGTGCTGTTTTAGCTCCGATGCCCGGAAGACTGGAGAGGGCTTCTATCAGTTTAACCATAGGGTCTCCGTAATGGCCCATTTAGAAAAGACCTCCTGGTAAATTCATTCCCCCTGTGATTCTTCCCATTTGTTGATTAGCGACTTCATCTACTTGGCGAAGTCCTTCATTTACCGCAGCAAGAATTAAATCCTGAAGCATTTCTACGTCATCCGGATCTATAACTTCTGGTTTAATCGTAATAGATTGGAGCTGCTTTTTGCCGTTAAAAACTACTTCTACAGCACCGCCTCCTGCTGTGGCGCTAATCGTTTTTTCTTCCAGCTCCTGCTGCATCTTTTCCATTTCTTTTTGCATCTTTTGGGCTTGTTTTAGTAGATTATTCATATTTCCAGGTATTCCGCCGCCAAAACTTTTCTTTGCCATTTGAATCCTCCTCTTAACTTCTATATCATATCTATATTATCACGACTAACCAAAAAAATAAATATATTTACCATACTTCCAAATGGACGTTTTGGTCTTGAAAAAACTGTATCACCTGTTCGATGTGATCCGTTTCTTCGGTTGCTTCTTTGACATCCCCATAAATTTCTTTGTACTTCTGTTCATACTCTGCAATGGAAATAAACTTAACGTTAACTTCCTTTTTCACAGCTTCTTCTATTTTTTCTTTGATGGTTCCCTCATGATTCTTTTGGATGATATCTTTAAGCATGGCGTCCTTAAACACAATATAATAAATATCGTCTTCTAAATACCCTGCCTTGGTATCTGTCAGCATTCCTTGAAGAAGCGGATCAAAGCCAAGCTTAATATCATTCCACAAATCAACGCCCCGCTTAATATCTTTAGAAACTGCTTTAGGCTTTATTATTTCAGGTTTATTTACTGGAGATACTTTAAGTTGAGGTTTAACTTCTTCTTTTGTTGCCACCATAAAGCCTTGGGATAGTTTTTGCTCTAATTGCTTAACTCTATCTAATAAAGCATCTCTGGATTCATCCATATTGGGCTGACAAATCTTTATAATATTAACTTCCAGGAGTATCCTCTTTTGATCCGTATATCTTAACTCATTGGATAACTCCGAAAAAATACGAATCCATCTTAATATGGAAGCACCATCAACTTCCTTAGCCTGTTTCTTTAGAAGCTCGATATGCTCCTTCGACACATCCAAAATCCCTTCTGGATGAGTTGTGCTTTGTACAACTAATAGGTTTCTAAGATGAGAAATAAAATCCATTACAAATTGACTGATATCCCGGCCTTTCATCATGATTTTATCCACTAATTCTATGGCTTTTAAACTATCCTGATGATTTAGTATAGATGTAAATTCAAAGAAAATGTCTGCATCCACTGCTCCCAGCATATCCAATACATGTTCAAGGGTAATGGATTTCCCGTAATGAAAGGATATACACTGATCGAGTATACTTAAAGCATCCCTCATGGAACCTTCCGATAAGCGGGCAATATAGTAAATCGCCTTATCTTCGATATCTACATTTTCTTCCTCCATGTATTTCTTTAACCTTACGGCAATGTCGTCTATAGAAATTCTTCTAAAGTCGAACCTCTGGCATCTGGATAATATCGTGGCAGGGATTTTTTGAGGATCGGTTGTTGCCAATATAAAAATAATATGGGCAGGAGGCTCTTCTAAAGTTTTTAACAGAGCATTGAAGGCTCCGGTAGAAAGCATATGCACCTCGTCTATAATATAAATTTTGTATTTCCCTTCGGTAGGAGAATACTTTACCTCTTCTCTTATTTCCCTTATATTATCAACACCATTATTGGAAGCCGCGTCTATCTCAATAACATTCATGCTTCTTCCTTCATCCATGGCTTTGCATAAGCTGCATTGGTTACAAGGCTGTCCATCCACCGGTTCTTTGCAATTGACGACCTTCGCAAAAATTTTTGCGGTAGAAGTTTTCCCTGTTCCCCTTGTTCCGCAAAAAAGATAAGCATGGGCAATTCGGCCTGATTTCACCTGATTTTTCAAGGTCGTTACAATATGATCTTGTCCTAATACATCTTGAAAACTTTTAGGTCTTTTCTTCCTGTACAGCGCCATATAGGACATAGTTACACCTCTTTTTATTCTATAGCTTTAAGTGTTCACATTTTTTAATATTCTATCCTTATATTTTAACATAAAATCAATATTTGGCTAAAGGCTTTTTATTGCATAGGAAATTCGGAAGAATTTCCTATGCAATAAAAAAACAGATGGCAAGCCATCTGCTTATATTTAAAATGATCCGTGCACCTACCTTCGACAATTCTCCCCAAGCGTAACCTTTGCAGTTAGCTCAAACTAGGCACCCTCACGGCACATAGAGACATTTACTTAGTGCTGCTTCCTTCCGGACCTGACACGGTTCGTAAACTTCTATTGCGTGAGACCCGATTCTCATCGCCACTTACAAAGGGCAGACCTTAAAAAGATAAGGCCTCAGGTAGGCATCACCCCTGCTACAGCGGATTGCAGGTTACAGGGCACCGCTAACTCCCCGGCTAGCACGGAAATCTTATTACCTTATCAAGTGATGCATTACCTAGTATACAGACTTTTAACCTATCTGTCAACCTCCATTTATTCCCTTTTAAGTCTCATATTTGCAAAAAATGTTTTTAAAATGCTGCTGCATTCTTCTAAACAGACACCTTCGATAATCTCTACCTGATGATTGAACGCTTTTTCCTGCAAGATATTAAGGATAGAACCTCCACAACCTGCTTTAGGATTCCGGGCTCCAAAGACCACCTTATCCATTCTGGCTTGAACGATTGCACCGGCACACATAGGGCAGGGTTCTAAAGTCACATACATCGTACAACCCTCAAGACGCCAATCCCCTAAAAAAGCTGCAGCTTCTTCTATCGCCTGAATTTCTGCATGGGCTAAGGGATTTTTCTTTGTATTTCTTTGGTTGTATCCTCTGCCTATGATTTGGTTATTATAAGTAATAATGGCTCCAATCGGTACTTCATCTATTTGAAAAGCTTTTTGTGCCAGTATCAAAGCTTCTTTCATATAGTAAATATCCAAATCTTCCATGGCAAGTCTCCTTTTAGATATAGTACTATTTTGCCATAGAAACAGCCAAAATTCAATTGCTTTGCAATAAAATTAATGCTACTCTATTATTATGGAAAAAATAATAATTATCATTCATCTTTGTCAATACTATTGCTAAAGGGAGGTGTCTTATGAGTAAAGATTTTGCTATAGTCCGCAAGGGGTATGACCCAGAACAGGTTGATTCGTACATTGCAACACTACAAAATCAAATTAATAGCTACAAAGAAAAAGAACAGGCTATCAATCAAGCGATTGTAAGCGCTCAGATCATTTCAGAACAACTGATATCCAATGCTAAACAGGAAGCAGAACAAATTAAAAAAGACGCCAAAATCCGTCTTTCGAAAATGCAGAATATGCTTGATAAAGCAGAAGAAGAGCTAAAAACTTTCCAGGATGAATACAAAAAATTAATCTCAAAGTATCTTACTCAATTGGATGAGAATAATATTCATTCTTTAATGGATGAACTTCATTCCATACGGGAATTATTTGTTCTAAAAGAAGAAGATACGGAAGAAAAAAACTTTGAGGGAACCCAAGCTCAAAATTTATTTGAAAAAGTGAATACAGAATTCTCTCAGGGAATCTCTAAAGAAGAAATGGATTCTTTATTTGGTAAGGATCTATAATAAGGTACCTTTAGAAAATTAAAATAATAATAAAATCCCCATAGGGGCATTAAAACTGTAGATATTAAAAACCCAGCATAAAATAACTTTATGCCAGGCTTTATGAAAAGCTCGAAAGAGCTTATTTTTTATTGTCTAACTTAATGCCCATTTAATTTCCTGATAATATCGTATTGAGAATCCATACTTTCAATAAAACCTTGTACTTTTGTTTCTATCCCTTCATAATTTTTAAATTCAATAAATGCTTTTTTAAGCTTTGCAATCATCTCATCCGGCATATCTTTTCTCGCTGCCAGGGCATCCTTTGGAATATCCTCTGTCTTTGAAATAATACTAATTTCACCTACAGGAATACCACTAGCCTGAGCCTTTTCAAGAGCTTCGTTATAGGTAGCGCCTGCATCTATTTCCCTCTGCAAAACTGCATTGATTACATTGTCATGGTTGCCCAGGAAAACTGCTTTACTAAAAATCGTATCCGGATTCATATTGTTGTTTTTAAGGATATCCCTTGCATATAAATATCCTGATGCACTATTCTTATCCACATATCCGAAGGATTTTCCTTTAAGATCATAGATGCTTTTAACCGACCCATCTTTTCTTGCAATAATATAACCGTTATAAAAACTCTTTCCATCCACTTTTGGTGTTACTACCGGCTTGACACCATATTTTTTACGGGCATTCACATAGGCAAAAGGGGAAAACCATCCAATATCAATAATCCCTCGATCAATCGCTTCACTTAAGGCATCATAATTTCTAACAATAATAATTCTTGCCTTATAACCAATGCTTTCACATACCCGCTCCAGTATAGGAACATACATTTTTCTTATACTTTGTGGTTCTAAAAATGGGTTCACACCGAATATAATTTCATTGGTCTTCTTAAATTGCACTGCTTCTTCTTGTAAATCTTCTGCAAGTTCGCTGATCTTATTACAATAGGCGAGGATTTCTTTGTTCTTCTTGTTTTGTAAATCTACCATCTGGATGGATTTATAGGTTACATTATGGGTATCCTCTACGGCATATGCAACGTCTTCCACAGCTTTTTCAATTTCTGTTGCTGTATTTTTCTGTATAGAAGAAAGCTCGGTAAGGTCTTTTAAATTGGTTCTTACTTCTGTCAGGATTGTACTGATTTCATCAATTACCGTAGAAGACTCCTTAACAACGATATCTACGTTATTCATTTTTTCATTAATTTCACCCATGGCTTGGTTGGACTGCTCAATTTTTTCAAGAATAGTACTTACCGCATCTTCAATAACAGTTATGGCGCCATCGGTTTGTTCTGCAAGCTTACGAATCTCAGTGGCTACGACAGAAAAGCCTTTACCTGCTTCCCCTGCTCTGGCCGCTTCTATAGCGGCATTTAATGCGAGCAAATTGGTTTGACTGGAAATCTTTTTAATATAATCTCCGATCTCATTAATCGTTTTTGAAGAATTTCTAAGTTCAGCGTTGGTATCTAAGGCACTCATGATCACATCGGTTAAACTTTTTATAAAGTCTCCTATACTGCTAATCTTTGCTTTATTATGATCAAGCATCTGTATAGAAACTTCCGAGTGTTTTTCTATATCAATGACACTATTGTTAAGATTTATAGCGATATTTGCCAGCTCATTGATGCTCGCATTAATCTCCTGAGAATTTGCAGCATTTTGCTGGCAATATTTTTCAATCTCATAAGATAAATTGGCTAACTTTTCAAAAGTATTGATATTATCCTGGGAAAGCCATAATAATTGTTGAGAATCAAACCCCATATTCTCTGCAATATTAAATAATGTATCATCAAGCCCATCTTCTACAGTATGTTTTGAAGATGCAGGCTTTAAATCCTTTTGTGATTTAATTTCTTTATGGTCCCTATACCTGCTAAACACTTGCTCTGCAGCGAAAATCACTCCCAGGCTTCCAATAACAGAAATCATGATTTCCCATGAAAATTTCAAATGAATGAAATATGTTATGCTATGTATAAGGATAAAACCTAAAACCGACAGTAAGTAAAATTTGGTTTTTGAGCTCATTCCTCCCACCACCCCATTTCCGATAAGCTAACTACTTTTTAATCATTGATAAAAGAGTAAGGTAAATCCTACCTTACTCTTTTATCTCTACAAGATGGGAAAGATTATGCCATCCCTAAAAATTTGTATTTAGAATATCGCAGCGAAGAAGAATGCACCCAGTAATGCACCGATGATCGGTCCTACTACAGGAACCCAAGCATAACTCCAATCAGAATCGCCTTTACCAGCTATAGGAAGAATCGCATGGGCAATACGAGGTCCTAAGTCTCTGGCCGGGTTAATTGCATATCCTGTGGTTCCTCCAAGGGATACACCAATGGATAAAATAACAAGACCAACAACAAATGTTCCAAGACCAGCAGCCATATCAACTGTGCCTAATCCTAAAATAAAGAATACTAATGCAAAAGTACCTATGATTTCAGATATTAAGTTCGCTCCATAGCTTCTTACTGCAGGTCCGGTACAGAATACACCAAGTTTTGTTCCTTGGTCTTCTGTTTCAGCCCAATGTGGAAGATAATGAATCCAAACAAGAACTGCCCCTATTATTGCTCCAATCATTTGAGCAATAATATACATTGGCACATCAGCCCATGCGAATTTGCCAATAGCAGCCAATGCGATCGTCAGTGCAGGATTAAAGTGTGCTCCACTAATGCCGCCAAATATCATTGCAGGAATAAGTACTGCACAAGCCCAACCCCAAGTGATTACAATCCAACCAGAATTTTCACCTTTAGTCCTTTTAAGTATTACGTTTGCAACTACACCATCCCCGAGGAGAATAAGACACATGGTACCAACTAATTCAGCTAGAAAAGTTGACATATAATTACCCCCTATAAAAATTTATATATCCATTAATTCGCCCAACCTAAGGATCTATTTACAGCTGCTTTCCATCCATTTAATAATTCTTTTCTTCTGTTGTCATTCATGTTTGGAGTAAAGCTTCTTGAAATTGCCCAGTTCTTTGAAATATCTTCTTTATCTTTCCAATAACCTACTGCAAGACCAGCAAGATAAGCAGCTCCTAATGCTGTGGTTTCAATAACTTCAGGTCTGTCTACCTGAACACCCAATATATCTGCTTGGAATTGCATTAAGAAGTTATTTGCACAAGCTCCTCCATCAACTTTTAAAGCTTTAAGGGTAATTCCAGAATCTTCTTCCATCGCTTTTAATACATCGCTGGTTTGATATGCTAAGGATTCTAAGGTTGCTCTAATAAGATGTTCTTTCTTAGCTCCTCTTGTAAGACCTACGATCGTTCCCCTTGCATATTGATCCCAGTAAGGTGCCCCAAGTCCCACAAAAGCAGGTACTACATATACACCATTTGTATCTTCAACAGATTCAGCAAGAGGTTCTGAATCCGATGCTTTATCAATGATTCTTAATTCGTCTCTTAGCCATTGAATAACTGCTCCAGCTATAAATATACTTCCTTCAAGGGCGTATTCAACTTTTCCATCTACTCCCCATGCGATAGTGGTAAGTAAACCGTTCTTTGACGCAACTGCTTTTTCTCCGGTATTCATCAGTAAGAAACAACCTGTTCCATAAGTATTTTTTGCAGTTCCTGGATTGAAACAAGCCTGGCCGAATAATGCAGCCTGTTGGTCCCCGGCAGCTCCAGCAATAGGAATTTCTCCTCCTAAAATTTCAGGAGCTGTATAACCATATACATAACTGGATGGTTTAACTTCCGGAAGCATGGAAGCCGGTATATTTAGTCTTTCAAGAATTTCTTTATCCCATTCTAAGGTATGGATGTTAAAGAGCATCGTTCTGGACGCATTAGAATAATCGGTTACATGAACTTTTCCTTTAGTTAAATTCCAAATGAGCCAGGTATCTATATTTCCGAATAATAAATTGCCTTTTTCTGCTTCTTCTCTTGCTCCTGGTACATTGTCAAGTATCCATTTTACTTTTGTTCCTGAGAAGTATGCATCTACTATAAGTCCTGTTTTTTCTCTTATTTTTTTATCGAAACCTTCAGCTTTTAATTCATCGCAGAATTCAGAAGTTCTTCTGCATTGCCATACAATTGCATTGTAAACGGGCTTTCCAGTATTTTTATTCCATACAACGGTTGTTTCTCTCTGGTTCGTAATCCCGATTGCAGCAATGTCTTCTGCTGTAACATTAAGTTTTTCCATAGCCTCCTTAGTTACTTCAATCTGTGTAGCCAGAATTTCCATCGGGTCATGTTCAACCCATCCAGCTTTGGGATAAATTTGGGTGAATTCTTTTTGAGATACACTTTGAATTAATCCCTTCTCATTAAAAAGAATACATTTGGAACTCGTTGTGCCTTGGTCTAAGGCAATAACATACTTACCCATCGTAAAACCCCCTATGTATAAAAAATTTTTATTGAAAAAGTCTTTAAAACTTAAAGACTCTTTTCTTCAAATTCCCAAAGCTCTGAACAAGAAGTTGAAATAGCTTTAGCCCCTGCGCTCAGTGCATTTATAGCATCTTTCTTAGTTTTTATAAGCCCCCCCGCTATAATTGGCTGAGTGATTTCTTTTCCTAAAGTTTCTATTGCCTTGGCTGCTATTCCAGGAAGCACTTCAACAGCATCTGGAGAAAAAGTATGAACACTTTTTATCCCGGTATCAAAAGAAAGGGTATCCAGCATAAATATTCTCTGTATTGTAAACATCCCTAAATTAGCAGCATGCTTGAGGGTTATGCCCTTGGTGGATATAATACCGTAAGGGTTAATTACTTCTTTAATAAATTCCACACCCTTTTGATCAGACTTTATACCCTCAAGCATGTCGAGATGAATAAATACAATTTTATCCTTTTCCTTAAGCGTATCATTAATTCTCTTAATACTTAAAATGCTGCCATAAAGTACAAATACAATTTTTATCGTGCTTTTGCATATTAAATCAAGATCTTCGTCGTTTCTTATAGCGCCTACTATTGGATTATCTGCCAAAAGCATTTCAAAATGACTCATATGTCTTCACCTCTATTGAAACTTTATGACAAGCCTTATTTATTTATAACCAATATTTTGACCTATCCCTTTAACATCTTTCGATTTTTCTTGTAGCCACCATATTAACCCCTGTGCCTAAGATATTTTCATATATAATGTCTCCTACATTAATAGGTGCATCAACGGTTAAATCCTTTAACGCTTTTATACAATCAAAGATTTTATCCTTTGGAATGTCCTTATCGGTTTTTATAGAAACAGTAGGGTGTTTTCCTCCCCTAACTTTAACCGTAGTGGTTACAATTCTTGTAGGATTCGTACATTCTTTAATAGCATATGTTTCGCCGATTTTACAGGCGTTACCGGTTACTCTTATTTGATCATTTTCATCTAGTTCTATCAGTAAGGTGCAGCCCATAGGACATCCGATACAGGTGAGCTCTCTTTTTTCCATAAGTTCTAACTCCTTTCTACCTTAAGAGTAATCGTTCTTACTCCCGGATATTGACTAAATAGATCTGAAGTTAATTTAACCTCTTCCATTTCTCCAGGTGTCAGTATCCTTTTCTTTTTATTTAGAACTTTAGTGTCATCAAAGTAAACCGCTATGGCTGCACCCTTAAATACGTCCCCAACCCTAAATCTAATCGTAATATCTTTTTCTACAGTAGAAGGATTTATATAATGAGGAACCGTATATCTTACACCTTCAACTGCTTCCACCTTAATGGTTTCTGCTTTGTTAAGCTGGCCTTTTAAATACTTGCTGGCATTTTTTCCTGCGCTGTAACTTTCTAAGGTAACATTGTCTACTAAATCATGGACATGAAGTACGTTGCCGCAGGAGAAAATTCCTTCCACACTGGTTTGGAAATGATTATCAACGACCGCTCCTCCTGTTACAGGGGATAATTCTACACCTACTTTTCTTGATAATTCATTTTCCGGAAGAAGACCAACAGAAAGCAGAAGCGTATCACAGGATATATATTCTTCTGTTTCTTTTATGGGTTTTCTGTTGCTGTCCACCTTAGCAATGGTAACCCCTTCTAGTCTTTCTTTTCCGTGAATATTCACGACCGTATGGCTAAGCTTTAAAGGAATATCATAATCATCAAGACATTGAACGATATTTCTCTTTAAGCCGCTGGAATAAGGAAGGAGTTCAACTACAGCTTTAACTTTAGCCCCCTCAAAGGTCATTCTCCTTGCCATAATAAGACCTATATCACCGGATCCAAGAACAACGACTTCTTTTCCTGGCATATAGTTTTTCATGTTAACAAATTTTTGTGCAGCACCTGCCGTCATAATGCCCGAACATCTGGTTCCGGGTATGGTTAATGCGCCTCTTGGTCTTTCTCTGCAACCCATGGCCAGGATAATTGCCTTAGCGTGAATCTCTAAAAGTCCTTCTTTAGGATTAATTGCATATATGGTTTTATCTTCAGTAATGTCTAATACCATTGTATCTAACTTATATTCTATAGATAATTCATTTACTTTATCAATAAATCTTTGAGCATATTCTGGTCCTGTAAGTTCTTCTTTAAAGGTATGGAGTCCAAAACCATTATGAATACATTGGTTTAATATTCCCCCGAGTTCATCTTCTCTTTCAAGTATGATCAGATTATCTATACCGTCTTCCTTAGCTGCTACAGCAGCAGCAAGTCCTGCAGGACCTCCGCCTATAATCACCAAATCATAATTCATATCCCTTCCCCCTTCCTAAATAGACTCTTTGTTCGTACCAACGAGTATTTTTGATGCTTTTCCGAATTTCGTTATTTCGGTTGGAGGAATGTTTAATTCTGAATGTAAGAGTTCCATCGTTCTGGATATGCAAAAACCTGATTGGCATCTGCCGGCACCGGCTCTGGTTCTTCTTTTAATACCATCTAAGTCCTTTGCACCCAGAGGTCTATTAATCGCATCCACTATTTCCCCTTCTGTAACAGATTCGCATCTGCAAACGATTCTTCCATATTCAGGTCTTTCTTTAATCACTTGCTTTTTCTCTTCAAGGGATAGATCATTAAATCGTGTTATTCCCTTACGTTTTGGATTAAAGTTTTCATTTGGCTGGGGTTTCAGTTTATCTTTAATAATGTCAGAAACCATGACTCCTATAAGAGGTGCACAAGTTAATCCGGGAGACTCAATACTGGATGCGTTAATAAATCCAGGAACATCCGGAGCTTCTCCTATAATAAAATCATCCTTTTCACTTCGAGCTCTTAATCCACTAAATGAGGTGATGATGCTGCCCTTTGGAAGAGATTTTACACTAAGGGAAGTTCTTTCCATTATATCATCTAATCCTTCCCGTGTAGTACTTACATCATCCTTATCTTCTATATCTACTGCATTAGGTCCTACCAGCAAGTTGCCATCAACTGTAGGCGTAACCAAAACCCCTTTTCCTAGTTTTGTAGGCAATTGGAATAAGGTCTTGTCTGTTAAATTTCCTACATATTTATCAAAGAGATTGTATTCTCCTTTTCTAGGTATAATGGTAAACTTATGCTCACTTACCATATTGTTTAGTTTATCCCCATAAACTCCTGCTGCATTAACGAGAATTTTAGTCTTTATGGTTTTATCTTTAGTCTTTATTTCAAAACCATCTTCTAATTTAGTAATACTTAATACTTCTGAGTTAAAGTTAAACTCTACTCCATTTACGTTAGCGTTTTCAGCCAGAGCTATGGTTAAATTAAAGGGACAAACAATGCCTCCTGTCGGTGCGTATAAAGCTGCAACCACTTCATCCGATACATTAGGTTCCATCTTTCTTACTTCGTCTCCAGATAGAATCTGAAGATTTGGAACTCCGTTGGTTTCTCCTCTTTTCTTTAATTCATAAAGCTTATCCATATCTTTCTCATCAAAACAAAGCACCAAAGATCCGTTTCTTCTAAAATGAAAATCTAACTCTTCTGCTAGTTTATCGAACATTAAATTGGCTTTAGCATTAAGTTTTCCTTTAAGTGTTTCAGGCAGTGCATCATGACCTGCATGAATGATAGCACTGTTCGCCTTACTTGTACCGCTGCATACATCATTTTCTTTTTCTAATACTAAGGATTTCAGTTTATATCTCGATATTTCTCTTGCGATAGCACAGCCTACGACTCCAGCCCCTACGATCACAACATCATACATACTATCACCTCATTTCTTTAATTAAGCAAAAAGAACCTAAGGACACTTGCTCCAGCAAGCAAGCGTATCCTTAGGTTCTCATCGTCTCAACCTAAATACATATATTTTTCTTTATACTTTATATGTACGTTATACTATATTATATTTTCGTGGATAAGAATATATTCTTATGTTTTAAATAATAATGCAGAATATTAACAAAGTCAAGTATTTTTTCAATTTGTCGAAAATTTAACAGATTATTACAAGCATTATTCACAGGAATTTAAGCGAATTACAAGTTTGTTTTAGTAAAATTATATATATATACAGTAGTTTTAATGAAAAGTTGTCTAATATTTAACAATCATTTTGTGCATTAAAGTTTAACCCTGTTTGGGCAAGAGCAACTTTCATATTGTACAAGAAAGAGGGCCACTTGTAAAATAATAAAGTTTGATCCCTTGCAAGCAAGACGAACTTCCATAGTACATAAAAAGCCTTGCTCAGGTATTGAGCAAGGCTTTACTTTATAGAATAGTATTAACGTTCCCGGCGGGATTCGAACCCACGGCCTACTGCTTAGGAGGCAGTCGCTCTATCCTACTGAGCTACGGAAACATACAATATAAAAGAATATTTTATCCTAACAACCATCTTTTATATTGTACCTATTTTATATTTCTTAGTCAAGTAGTGCTATGAAAATACAATCGTTCCCTGCATCCAGCATACACCCATAAATCTCATCCCAACTAAAGGGGTTCCGACCAATTCCTTCTCATTAATAACGATTTCAATCTTCATTTCCATGGTTTCAACCAGCATCCAGAATACCTTTTCTTTAGACTGCTCATTTTCAATGGTTTCTACTTCTACAATCGTACCTAATACAGAATAAGTGGCATCTAAATACTCAATCGGGATAAAATACCCTTCTACTACGGATAAAAAGTCTTCATATTGAAGTCTTTCTTCTATAATTTCAGCCGTTTCTTCTGCTTCCATATCCAGTATTTCCTGGGCCTCTTCATCGCCTTCTTTAGCCCTTTTTAGCAGCTGTCTTCGCCATTCTTTTTGTTCGTTTTCATATTCTATATCCGATTCCGTTTTTTCTACTGGAAGAATAACCGTTCCTTTAGAGGCTAAGCCGACGATCTTAATGCCTTCTATAGAGGCTTCTTTATCCTCTTCAACTTCTAAATACTCTATAATATTTTGAAGCTGAAATACAATTTCTGTTCCGGTTTGTTCCTCTTCACAAACAGCAAAATAATAATACTCTTCTTCTTGTTCAACTTCTACCTGGGATACGTCTATAATATACTTAGCTTCCGCATAAGGATCACAGGTTTCCAGATCAATATCCTTATCATTGTCTAAAAGCCCTCTTAAGACTATGCCGATTCTTTTGCCGTATTCTTTGAAATACTCTATAAACACATGATCATTATCATGATTGGTTACAAATTGCTTCGTCGCGTTCTTTAAAATCTGATCGATGATGCTATCCCACTGTTTCTTTTTTGTTATACCTTTAAAGCCTACTGCGCTGATATATGATTCCATAATTTCCCTCCTTCCTGTACAAGAAAGCGTTAAAAACCACTCTCACTTGTGAAATAAGAAAGTTTTATCCTGCCAATACAGGGGAACTTTCCAATTCCATAAAAAAACCCATAATTCAATAAAACTTTATTAAAGCTTTATTTTACAGGTTATTATATATTCCATTATTTTATTTTACAATAAAAATAAAAGAGAATTAGTTGCCATTGTATATTAACATTTTTTAGGGTGTATATCAATAATTAATCATTATATAAAAATAAAACCTCTATCTTTGATTTTTCTCAAAGACGGAGGCTTTTATACCGCACGCAGAAGGATTCGAACCCTCGACACTCTGATCCGAAGTCAGATGCTCTATCCAGCTGAGCTATGCGTGCATCCATATTTAGCAAAAGTCATTATATCACATATGTTTTATAAAAACAATGGTATATTTTTGTTGAACAGATAAAAACCTTAGACTAACTTTAGCGTTATTCTAAGGTTTTTTATTACTTTATATAAATTTAAGAAAATGGGGGGCTAGGATTATATATTAAATGTTATAATGGATGCTTTTAAATCTTCCGCCATATTCATTAATTTATTCGCTGAACAAGAAATTTGTTCCATGGCCGCTGCTTCTTCCTGGGCTGTGGCGCCTAAGGTTTGAATCGTATGGGATGAAACTTGGGTTGCTTCCATGATTTGTTTCATATCTAAATAGATTTCTTTATTATAGGCAATAATGTTTTGAATAGCAGTTGATAACCTTTTAATTTCATCCAATACATTTTCATTCTTTGTTTGGATGATTTCAAATTTATTACCCACTTCATGGACAGACTTATTGCCGCTTTGAACCATTTCAGTGCCTTTATGAATGGACTTAACCGCTTGTATCGTTTCAGATTGAATCTCAGAAATAATATTAGTGATTCCTTTTGTTGCTTGTACGGATTCCTCGGATAATTTTTTAATTTCATCGGCTACAACAGCAAAGCCTTTTCCGTTTTCCCCTGCTCTGGCGGCTTCTATGGCGGCATTTAATGCTAACAAATTGGTCTGCTCAGAGATTCCATTAATTAAATCAACAATGCCTCCGATTTTTTTAGTTTTATTATTGAGTTCTAAAACTACTTTTTCCGATTCTTCAATCACACCATTAATGGTTGACATTTGATCCATCGCTTCTCTGCTTTGAAGATTGCCATCATAAGCAAGCTTTGATGCTTCGTGGGAGGTATGCTTTACTTTTTCTGCATTCTCTCCTGCTTGCTCAATCATAGTAGAAAGTTCATCAATAAGAGAGAATACATTATTGATCTTTTCAGTTTGAAGCATGATACTTTCTGCAATCTGATTAATGGATTCTGCGATTTGTTGAGCGCCTTGACTGTTTTCTTCGGCACTATTGCTTAATTCTTTTGAAGTTTTATTGGTTTCAATAATGCTATGACGGATTTTTCCAACAATTTCTTTTAACTTCTCTACCATTTCATTAAAACCAATTCCTAGCTGTCCCAGTTCATCCTGAGATATAATTTTAACTTTTTGTGTTAAATCGCCCTTTGATACTTTTTTTGAAATTTCTAACATCTTAGAAATGGGTTTTCTGATAGCGATACTAAGATATATTCCAATCATTACTGCAAAGATAACGCAAATCAAAATAACGATTGGCAAAATCATCTTTTGCTTTTCAAAGATTTGCTGACTATATAAATAGGCTTCATTGGAATGGGTTCTATTAAATTCTAAAATTACTTCTAAACTTTTATTCACTTCATCAAAAACCTCTTTTGATTCCCGTTCTAGAACTTTACTTGCTTCTATATTTTTTAAATCCCGGCTTAAAGCAATTAATTCTTCACTAATTTTCATATAGTCTGTCCACTTATTTTTTAACTCTTCTAATAGGAGTATATCTTCTTCCAGTACTCCTGAATGGGACTGATCTATTTGCAATTTGCTTTCTATAGCCTCCTCCATCTTTTTTGTGATTTCTTTCATAGAGTTTTCTATAATACTTTTCTTAGATAAGGTATCACTGACTATATGTTTGGATTCTTCTATTCTATACTCTAAGGCATATCCATGGATTGTATGGGCAATGTCTACCCCTTCAAGCCATATGGAGTTGATTTCTTCTGATTTTTCGTTGACTTTTTTAAGAGCTCCTAAGCTATAAAATCCTAGTAGTGTTAAAACAGCGATTATGATGGCAAAACCTATGGCAATTTTAAATCGAATCGAAACTTTCATAGCTTATCCCCCTATATGCATGAGGTAGTGTCAAGTATGACACCCCGTTGTTTGTTACAACTTCTTTATATATCAAGGGTTACAGAGTTTTTTTAAATAAAAAAACAATGACCCCCTGTTTTC
>JGI24712J26585_10001730_pt1 | contig 18431 bp, 20 predicted proteins | sample BioPla3DNA2_FD_26585 | JGI IMG/M metagenome (IMG submission 26585) | reverse complement strand
TAATGTTATTATGGAGTATCAAAAGCTACTGTAGCGGTTAAAATCCAAGTACCCCCATTTTTAGTTCCTAAATTTTCAACTTTTCGTGACAACATAACTCCATCTGAACTAGCATTAAATATACCCCATTCATTCCAATCAAAATTAGCTTCTGTAGTGCCGAAAGTTGCTTGAAAAGTTATAGAGTTATTAGTTCTAGTAGGGAAATTTGCATCTACGCTTTTACGCAATTTATTAGTTCCTACCAAATCAGTTTGAGTTTTAGCAAAAGCAGCAGTACCATCTCCCACTCCTATTTTAGCGTTTGTATTATTAAAAAAAGTAGGAGTACCATCGTTTACTATTGCTTGGGCAATAAAATTCAGACCACTATTAGATAAAGCCATTATAAATTCCTCCTTAATTTTCAAAAGGTTGTTCAATTTCAATTATTTCGTCAGGTTCAATTAATCCATTTTTTATATCTTCTTCAGAAACACCGTCAGGATATTTTGCAACTTTAATTTTTATTGTTCCAGTCAACCCCAAAGATTCTAGCATAACTTCCTCCTTAAATAACTAACCAAATTTCTCCTTCTTCACCCTCTTCTGGTAAAGGTTGTCTATCATGAATACTTATTTTTGTAGCAGAAGTTTGAATAATATTTTCTAAAGTATTAATAACTTCTATCCCAACTGTTCCAGAATAAATTCTTGAAGCAGGGAATAAGTGTGTTCCTTCGCCAAGATACTGATATGTTAAAGTTTTATTATTAAAATATTCATTATGAGAAACAATTCCATTAAGATAATCAACATAATATTCAAATCTATCTAAAACTTTATTTACATTTGAAACTTCAATAAAATATATTCTTTTCCAATAATCAGTTTCAGAAGTAGAAATACCTAACGAATCTTGAATACATTCAAAGTTTACTTTCTCACCTTCAATTATTTGAAATATCAAGTCTCCGACAACATATTGTTTATCAGAAGAGTATTCATCTACAAAATAAATATCTACTTTTTCCATTTTATTAGGAACTTCTGTCAAGACTGTTTTTTCTTGAATTACAGTTAAGTTTTCTTGAATACTAACAAAAGGATCATCAATTGTTCCCTTTCTTCTTTGCGCTAAGATTGGATTATTTGTCCAATTTATCAGAAACACCCCCTTTTGCTTTTTGAAGAATTTGCATTATTTCAATAAAAGCTGGAACTTCATTTCCTGATAGGGAAGTACGATTGAGAAAAGTAAATAAATTATTAAATTGAGCATCATTTAATTCTATTTTTATTGTCATAAAATCTTCCTTTTATATTAATATTTTAATTATTTATTGCTGTTCTATTTGTTCTTGTTGCAATTCTAATCTGCAAACATTGTTAATTACATCAGAATACAAAAACATAATTTTACAACTATTAAGTGTTAAATTACCATTATCGGTTACAGTAATTAAGTTTTCTAAATTATTATTTAAAAAATTATAAATATCTCCTGCTTTATCAACGGGTAAAAATCCATTAAAACGCCTGATATGTGTATTTTGTACCCGATCAAAAATCAATTCAAAATTAGCCTGAGTAAACTCGTCAGACGAAACTTGTGTTTCATTGTATATAAAAGTAATCATATTATTTCCTCCTTTATGATATTCCATTTAATTTATTAGATAATGTAGTAAAATATGAACCATAAACTGTATCACCTGTAGATATGTTACTAATTCCCGTAGGATTCATTGACCCTATTGAAAATCTTATATTATTAAATGCTGTCGCTGTCAGTATTTTATTACTAGAAGTCATTTTATATTGTGTTACTGAAGGAACTCCTGTTCCGTATTTAGTATTATAATAATTGATAAATTCTTGAACTTTATCAATAAAAGCGTTCCATCTAGTGTAAGTTAAAGTCGTGGTTAAACCATGATTATTAAAGGCGTTTAATTCTGTTATAGTCCACGACCAATTAATAGGACGATTTGACGTTGTTCTAATAGTAATCCTATTAGAATAATTACTCCAAATTGTTGTACCACTAATATTTAAATATGATCTAGCGTCGGCATAATAAGTTGTATCTGCTGTTAAACCTGTAAAAGTTGCCGTAGTAAACGTGTCATCATAATTTATTTGCGTTCCAAGATTATTATATAAATAAACTCTTACACCTGTATAATTTCCTTCCATACCAGAAATATTAACGGTAATAGAGTTAGACGAAACCGTTCCTTGACTAACTGTTGGTATTTTAGGCATTGTAGTCGCTTCGTTAGCAGTTGTATAAGCAGACACACCATAAGAATTTCTTCCACGAACTTGAAAAGTATACGTTGTCCCATATAATAAACCAGTTAAAGAATAAGAAGTGCCACTTATGCCCGTAATTATATTTGAATACTGCCCACCATACCAAGTATAATATAATTCATATGAAGTTGCGCCTGAAGAAGAACCCCATGATAAATTAAAACCACCAGTAATTCTTGAAGCTGATACACCAGAAGACGGTGTTGAAGGTTTATTATATGGTATTATTACTTGTTGACCACTACCACATATATACCATTTATCCGTATATCTATAAGCATATACAGTAAAAACATCACCCTCATCAAATATCAAATTAGCATTTTCGTTACCAGTACCACTAACATAAGTATTAGACATACCAACTGCATTTACAGCCAATGTTTCATAAATAAAACCATACATTGTTCCAGTATAAGAACTTCCATAATTAGTAGTAGTTAAAACAAGTTTAGTTTGACTACCTACGGGAGATAAACCTGAAACATTCCAAAAAAATGAAGATGTAGTTACATTGGAAATTGTAAGAGTTGCCATATTACACCTCCCTTTTCTTTATTTCGGAACTGGTAATATTACTGATATACTACTTGATATACTACTTTGCGTATTTGATTGCATACAATGAAAATTGTTTTCTACATATGGCAAATCTAAAATTTTATCTCTGCTTAATACACCATTTTTATTATAAAAAATAGCATTTTCAAAATATGTTGCAAATACTACTAATAATGCTGTATTTTTTGTAGGAAGTGATACTAAATGCGAGATTCCTAATGATGATAAGTGAAGCAACGCATGTTCTATTAAATTTTTAATAATATCAGGATTTATATTCTTCTCAGAATGGGAAAATCCAATACCGCTTGCGTTTGCACTATCATTTTTTATATTGTATAAACCATAAGCAATAACTAAACCGTTTTCATGTGCAGAACCTCTGAAATTATTAGGGGAAATTTCATCTATTTTATAATCAATCATTTTTCCTCCTTTAATACTTGTATATTATATTAATAATATGGTATAATATAAACAAAAAAGGGAAGTGTATATATGTCTAAAATTAAAAACCATAAATCATTATTTATCCTTCTTATCGGTATTTTTATAGGTTCTATGTTTTCACCATATTCATCAATGGCAACACAATCAATTAAGTTAATCATTAATAACCAAGAAATTCAATGTGATACACCACCACAAATAATAAACGGTAGGGTAATGGTTCCTGCCAGATTCGTAGCGGAACCATTGGGTGCTACTGTTGAATGGGATGGGGAGAATAAAGTAGTTAGGATAACTAGGAAAGATAATAATATTGATAATAACCAAACAATAGAGCAGAAGAATGAAAATGAAGATTCCCAACAACCCAATCAAGAAATTATTCAACCAATTCAACAAGTTCCGTCAACACAGTCAGTACAACCAGTAATATCAAATGAACAAAACAACCCCTTACCAGTTGAAGATACACATCCATTGAAATTAGATAGTGTGAGTGAAACGACATATGAAGGTGATGATTCAAGATACAAAACGGCATATGTAACCGTAACAATTACTAATACAACAGATAAATATATTCCATTCATTAGATTAATTCCAATACCGAATATTAATGATGGAAGAAATTATATGAGTGCCTTAGATGTTAGTACTGAATTAGAAGGTAATTATTATAAACCTAATTCTTCAGTTACTCTAAAATATTGGACGCATATCCCAAGCGAAATTAATATTGTCGACTGGAAACTATATAATTAACCAAAAACAGCAGTAGCACTAAGATTTTGTACAGTAGCACTCCCGAAATTCCATATACCATAAGGAGTAACATTAGCTTGTCCTCCCGATAAACCAATACTCATATAATTTGCATCCCTATAATGTATTTGCATATTAGAACTACCAAGATATATACCCATAAAATTACTACTAGTATCTCTTGAAAAAATTAACTCATTATTATTTAAATGTAACATAGTATTTGCATAAACATCATCTTGTATATATTGTGCCTTTAACCCAATAGTATCAATCATACTTGCACTTAATTTGCCAGTAGTTATATTATTGGCATTTAAATTTTGTATGGTTGAACCTTGTACGGCACTACCTCTAATTTGATAAAGACTTGTAAGCACATCAGTACCAGCAATTTTCAAACTGGAGCAATCTATACTTCCTTGGATGTCTGCACCAGAAGCAGTAAGATAACCTAATAAATTAACCTTAAATGGTGCATAATTAAAATCACTACTGCCAAGATAAATACCATTAGAATCTGCTTTGAAAATAGTGTTTCCAGAACCAATTTCTATAAATCCCTTGATAATTAAATTACCGTCAATATCAGCATATAATTTTTTATTCCATTGTGAAGATTCGTATTTTTCAATAAAAATACCATCTGTTGCGTTCATACCAGAGCGTATTTTATTATCATTACGAGTAACTATTAAACCTTCAGTGGAATCAATTTTTACACCATTATAATATTCGTTTTCAATCAAAATACCCTCTGCGTCTATTTGGTTAAGAGGTAATCCACCTGTTATTGTAAGTGCCATACCAGAAATTTCTACACCTGTTTCATTTACTTCAAAAAACTTTTCTCCTTCGGTATTAGAAGCGTCAATAGTTAGGTTTTGACCCGCTATAATACGACCAAAAAGCCTTTCTGCATGGACACCTTTTGGCGAAATTGCCACTCCTAAACTATTAAAACCATCTAAAGTACATCCAATTACATTGTGCATTAATCTAATAGATTCTGACGGATTATTAGGGTCAGACAGGGTAATTCCCCGCCTACTTATATCTACGCTTTCATTTGTACCAGCTTTAATTTGTCTAAGTGCGGCATCCCACTCATTATTCAAAATTGCTTCTACATTATTTACCCTAGCATCTGCACCATTCCATTTGAATTTATCCATATTAACTTCTGTACTAGTAGAGATAGAGGTTTGAATCATTTTAAGAAATTTTTCTTTATCGTTTAGAATATCTTTAATATTAGATATAATAAGTTTTATTTCATCATCTTGATAGTCAATTTCAACTATCTTCGCTTGTATTCCAACATTAAATTTTTCATATTGTACAGTTATAATATCGCCGATATTTAATTTATCCCAATCTCTCTGTGCAGTTACAATCTTTAAAAAATTAACTATATCTACTTCAATAATTGGTGTCCCAAGTTTTAATTCATTTAATCTTTTAACTCCATCATTATATAAATCTTGAGCATCTATATAATTATTATCAGACCACTCTTCTTCAATAATATAAGGATTTAATTCAATTATTTGACTTGGAGTAAAATTATTTTCATACTTTAATGAATCAGATAAACTATTTATAGAATTTGTTACGGAAGTTATTTGACCATTAATGCCATTAATCTCAGTTTGTTTTGTAGCAATTTCACTTTCTTTTTGTACTTTTTGAGTTAATAAATCACTAACAGGTAAATTATTAGCTTGTGCTATATCAATATTATCTAAAATTATTGATAATTCATCTTGTAAAATTGTCAATTCATTTTGTTTAACGGTTTTTGTTTGTTGTAAAGATTTTTTATTAGTTAAATATCCTTGAAATTCACCTTGTTTACTTGCCAATAATTCATTGTAATCTAATATTGCATGGCACAATTCATCACTCATATTATAAGCAGAATGTTTTAAAACATTTCTATTCTCATCACGTTCAAAAGGGTACATATAATATGAAAAATCTTCTATATAATTTTGCCCAGTAATATTAACTTCATGAATAGATAAACCATCTTTCCCAAATATCCTCAATCTAGTTTTAACATTGTCTAGGTTTTCAATTTTATTTAGATTATCAAGATATTTATCATAACTAAGATATAACCCTTTGTTTAACCCATAATTTTCTAAATCATAAAAATTTACAGTTCTATCCTCGGTATTAAAAACAACCAATGCACCAAAGGTATTAGCAATTTCATAAACAAAATCTAACACTGTTTTTGAAGTAATATTAAAAGAACGATATTTCACATCAAATTTACTGTCGATATATCCTATAGTCCAAATTGTTTTATCCAAAGCATCATGTAAAACTTGTGTAGCATTATAAGAAACGCACTCATATCTAATAATCTTCTTATCGCTTAATTCATATCCTAATGAAAAAGCATGAATTTCTTTGGAGTTATCATCTGTATTATCAAGTATTTCATCAATAATATACCATTCAAATTTTAAACCTGATTGTACTTTGATTAAAAACCTCTTTTTTATTTGATCTATATGTGGATTTCTAACAAACTCATGATTAATATCTAACTCAAAAGGCAATTTGAAAGTAATCTCATTCAAAGCACCTAATTTAATTGATTGTGATTTTTCATATCCTTCATATAATTCAGCTATAATCTTTCTATTTGGAAAAGCTAAAAACAATCTTAAACCTTGTGGTTCTTTATTTAAATCGATTTCAGTAAAAACAAGGAACACCTCCTCTCTACATGATAAATTTGAATTGCCATCTAAACTTTATTTTAAATTTCCCTTTAATTGATAATGTATTTTTACCCGGAAGTAGTCTAAAATAATTTCCATTAAAACAATCATATCTATAAGTATCAATCAAATCTGTTTCAATATGGGGATTCTCATTATTTATATATAAATTTTCACCATCAACTAATCCAATTTGATTTGTTTTATTTGTTAAAAACTTAAATTCTCTAGCTGTATCATTATAATTAATTATCGATATATCATCTTCCAAATCACCATCATCAATTTTTTGTATCCACATCTCAGGATATATTGCAATATCTCCAAGATTTTCAAAATTAATTCTTATATCACCTGTATTATTAGAAAAATCATATTCATAATGATAAACAGGGGAGTAAACATAATAATCATCGCATCTGAAGGTTATATCAAGATAACCTTCAGACAGACAATTATGAATTAATTTAAAATCTTCTACAACTAAAGCATAATAAATTTTATTTGGTTCATCACTAAAAAACAAAGGTTTATAATAAACAGGAGAACACAACCATCTGCAAGTGCGTTGTATTGACTCGTTATCAAAAGGAGTAGTAAAAGCGGCAGTAACAGGGATTATTCTCGGTTCATATTCTAGTTCCTGAAAATATGGTTTTGTTCTACCCCTTATTTTATGTTCAACAATTGTTCGTGTTGAAGAAGGTTCTTCTTGCATATTTGCATCTAAATTTACATTTATAATATTATATATATCTGAAGTTTCGTCTGCAAAAGAAAAATATTGCGAAGATTTAATAGGAATTTCTAACCACTCCTTTCAATTTATTTCCCTATGGATTTCAAACCACGTACTACTTCTTTAAAAACTGTCTCGCCACCTCGTTTATCTCCCGTTACATTATCAATACGAAGATTTAGATAGTAATTTGTATTTCCTCCACCTGCGAACTGTAATTGCGGAGTTACATTAGCAATTAATTTTTGCATATTAGGAATTAGATATCTTTCAATATTTTTTGGTGGAATTAAAATTTCATTTGTTAGTGCTTTGATTATATGTTCATTGGCACTGGTATTGAAAAATTTATTAAATTTATCAACAAAACCAAACGATTCACTTCCTACGACACCACCATCATGAAATTTAGATACATCTCCACCTGCCATTTTTAATAATCTTTTTATATTCTCAATTTCATCAATTACAATTCTATTTTGGGAATTTAAATGTGTACCACCTATGCCAGTAGGGGGGAATCTAGTTGGTAAATTTCCTATAGTAACTGTATTATCTTCGGAATGATAAACGACACTTACTCCAGCAATTGCGGCGGCTTCTGTAAGCAACATGCCTGGTTTAACTAAACCTGTTTTAGCACCCCCAGTATTATTCCCACCAGTATTATTCCCACCAGTAAAAGATTCATCGGGTATATTTGGTATAGAACTGCTTTGACTTTGATAACTTTGTAATACTGCCATAGCCTGTTCCATTTTTGTAATAAGATTAGCAGTAATACTATTGCCTATAAATTCTAAATTACTATTTACAAAAGTTTTAAAACTACCAAATGCATTCTTTACCTCATTTATATTGCCATTAATAATATCAGTCTTAATTTTAGAAAATTTCCGTTCATCATTAATTAACTCATCATAATGTCTTTCAGTTTCTTTTTTGATTCTATCTAGTCTATCTTTTTCTAAATTTAGCTTGGTATCTTCTGTTTTCTTTTTAGCGTCAATATCTTTTTTATAAGCATCTAATTGATCTTTAAGATTATCTTTACGCAAATCAACAGAACGATTATGTTGCATTTCATTAATTTCATCTTCTTGTTGTGCTAATTGTTTGTTTAATTCTGCAAGTTCTAATTTTGCTTCCATAGAATCATCCATAGAAAGTAAACCGATTTTATCTAATAATTCTTGTCTTGCTTTTTGCTTTTTCTCTAAATCTCTATTATAATCATGTTCATTTTCTGCTCTGTCTAGTGCTTTGATTCGTGCATTAATATAGTATTCAAATTGTTTTAATTCATCATCCAAATTATCAGTTGCTTGTTTATGTCGTTTTTCTTCTGCTTTCATTTGTTCATCTATAGCATCTAATGCAAGTTTTTTTTGTTTTTCGTAAATGTTTTTGTAAATTTGAATTATTTCATCTGCCATAGAAGCAAGTTCTTGTTTAATAGAGAATTGAAGATTAACATATTCTTGTTTTAGTTGTTTTAAAATATCGATTAATTCTTTTTTCTGATCAGCATTATATCTATCACTTGCTAATTCTTGTTGAACTAACGCTATTTTATTTCTTAAAATATTAATACTTTCAATATTAATCTGGTTTTCTTGTGTTAGTAAAGCAATATATTCTTGACTACCCTTTTCCAACAAAGACATTTCATTTCTAAGATTTTGTTTTTCTTGGGTTAAATCAGCTAGTTTGGTATCTTCAATAGATAATTTAATACTAACTTCAGCAAAACTTAACTCTCTTATCTCGTCATCTATACCTTGAATTTCTTTTTTAAGACCTTCTGCACTATCTTTAAGTTTCTTAAAATCTTCAATAGCCTTTGCAATTTTGTCATTCTTTATATCAACTTCAATTGTATCTGTTGAACCAGATATTATCTTATTAAAATCAGATTCAGATAAACCTTTTCCAATATAAGACCGTAAATTTTGTTCTGCTTGTCTTAGACTTGAATCAAAAGTATTATTTATATCTGAAAGCAGATTTTGTTTCTTTTCTAACAAAAGTATCATTTGGTCATATATTTCAGTTTTTTGTTCAAAAGAATTTACATCGTCAAGTTGATCTTTGAGGGTTTCTAATTCTGAATTAATGGCATTGAGGGATTCTTCCCATACTTCAAATGTTTTTTGGAAGCTAGAACCTGATGATCCTCCACCAGTAAAATTGTTAATTGTTTTTAGAGAATCTTGTATTGCTTTTAATTCATCATAATATTTACCTAAATTAACAAGGGGAGTAATTACTAAACTGGTTTTATGTGTAGTATCAGCCATACCAGTAGTTTTTCCACCCTCAGTAATATCATTTACTATTTTTACTATGACATTATGGGCATCTGCAACTGATTGTATCCCTGCAACTAACCCCATATACCCCGATAATATACTCGCAACTTCTTTATTTATACTAATACCTAAAATACTAAAAGCGGAAATAATACTTTTGGTTGATATGGTAGTTGCAGAAGCAACTGTTTGAATAGCAGATTGGAATTTAGATAAAGATACTTGTGCATAACCGATAGGGTCTTGCAATTTTAAAAAGGTATTTGCTACTTCTAATGCAACTTCCTTATTTTTAGTAAATTTTAAGGCAGTTTCAATTAAACTTTGTTGTAACTTATCAAAAGACTCAGTTAAATCTTCAATGTTACCATCTATTTTAAATATACTTAAAGCATCTTGATAAGATTTAAGTACGTCAGTATCTACTTCTTCAATAAAATCTTTGAAATTTAAGTTCTTTTTAGATTCTGATAATTTATTGAAGGTAGCAATTATATTAGATTTAATTGTATTATCTAATTCCAAAAATTTAGAATTTGAATTTAATAATGCTAAATTTAAATCATCATATGACTTTGATGCATTAAATAAACTAGTTCTGTGTTCGCCCAAAGATTTACTAAGTTCTTTTATTCTTTTATCTAGAGCAATAATTTCTCTTGAATCATAATCAAAACCATTTTTTAAATATGCCTCTTTTGAAATTTCAACATTCTTTAATTGTCTTTCTAGTTTTTTAATTTCTTCTTGTTCGGATTTAATGTTATCTAAACTACTTTTTCTTTCGGTGTCATATGTTTCATTTATTACTTTTCTATCTAAATCTAATTGTTGTTCTTTTAATTTAATATATTTTTTAATTTGTTCACTGTTGTTAATAATGGCATTGCCTTCAACATCGTAAGATATACCAAGTTCCTCACATGCTTGAGCAATATTATTTTTTATATTAATAAGATTTTGTTCTTCTTCTGCATTTTTAATAACCTTAGAATTCAACTCATCATATTGTTGAGATAGTTTTTTAAGATTATCAATTTCATTTTGTTTATTACTAAACGCTGAAATAGATTCTTTAAAAGATTTTTCCGTTTCTTCTGCTTCTTTTCTTAATTCAACTATTTTTTGAATAACATAAACTAAACCTGTAAGAATTAAAGCAGGAAGAAAACGATTAAATGCTGTATTTAATACATTAACTGCTTTACTTAATTTGACTGTTGCAATTTCAGTTAAAGTCATAGTTGTTCTCATTGTTTTTAAAGAAGTATCTACTTTCAAAATTGCTCCTAATATACTCATTAATCCAGTATAAAAAGATTTTGAAGCGTTAGCATGAAATATAAAAAATGCCGTAGATAATAAACCTACTGTGGTAGTTAATAAACGTCCTTCTTCTTGTAATTTAACAATTACATCTAGTAATTCAGTAGCAAATGTAATAATATCTTTTATTAATCCAGAATCAAAAGAAGATTGATATATAGTTTGTAGTGTTGCTTGAAATTTTTCAAGCTTCGCTTGAGAACTATCTTGCCATATTTCAAATTTTTGATTTGCTGTTCCTGCGGCACTTAATGATTCTTCATATAACTTTACAGAATCAGCATAACCTTCCATAAGGTTAAGAAATCTACTTTGCTGGCGAACACCCGCCATCATTGTGGCAATGTAAGCTTTTTGTCTTGAATCTAAACTATTCCATTTAGCACCAATTTCATCCATTACAATCCCTAAATTACGGAATTGTCCTTCTGAATCCATAAGTTGGACACCAATTGTTGCTAAAGCCTTAGAAACATAGTTGACACTATCTCCACTTTCTTCATCAAATCCATATGATGACATATTCTGCATACGTGCAAGAATAGTTTTCATACTATTACCAATACTTTCCGCACTTTCTCTTGTACGAGATGAGATTACGGCAATCCATGATGATAATTTTTCAAAACTTACATTTAAGGCTCCGGCTGTACCGCCAACTCTCTGTAGGGCACGTCCGATTTCATCTGCACCCGTAGCAGTGGCGTCTCCCATATAACTAAATATATCTATCACTCTTTGTGTTTCCACGCCCATACTATTAACACTAGCTGTGATAATTTCTGCCGCTTCTTGGAATTCCATTCCAGAAATCTTAGCATATTTAATAGTATTTCTAAGACGATCATCCATTTGCTCTAATGACAAACCTTGTCTTGCAAACTCAACTGCCGCCTTAGCAATTTCTGTGGTTGTTACACTCATTTCTTTTGCGAGAGTATTATAATTCTTACTTAATTCAATTGCTTGCTCACTATTTAAATTCATTACTATTTGCAATTGATTCATAGCATTATCTAATTCTACAACGTATTGGATACCATTTCTAATAACTCTAACTACTCCCATAATGACATTTCCAATAAACAACCAAGATGCAAATTTCTTTCCTGCTTCAAAAATCGACTGCCCAAAAATACCTGTAAACTTATTTGCATCTTGTACTTCTTTTTTATAAATTCCCATTGAAGTATTTATTTTATCAAGTTCTAGTTTTGCATTACGCATATTTTGAGCAAAATTTTTATCAGCAGGATTAAATCCTTTGATTTTATTTTCTAAATCATTTAAATCCTTTAAATTATCACCAACAATAAACGCCCCACTCATACCACGCATTCCACGTATGGTATTAAGCATTTTTTGTTGTGCAATAGATTGTTTTTGAATTTCGGTTGTTATATTCTTTTCTTGAACTTCTTGTTGCATTTTTGCTTGTAATGCTTTAGAAAATTGTTTTGCTTCAATTTCTCTTTGTCGTATTTGATAATCAATACTATTTATATTACGTTTATTAAAATCATCTACTTGTTTTTGCTGTTGAAAAACATCTTTATCTATATTTTTTGACTTTATATTACTAATATTACGTAATGTTTGTTCTCTAATTTTTTCAAGTTGATTTAATTTCTCGGTTTCTATTCCTTCTATTTTGGTTTTTTCACCAATATCAATTTTTCTTCTAATAATGTTATTATATTGGCCTTGATGATAAGATATTTGCTTAGTTAATTCTTTTGCTTGTTCTGTATCTTTACTTTCTAATCTATGATACTCTTGTCTTAATTTATTTAATTGTGTTAAATGCTGTTTGGCTTCATTGAAGTTTTTATTTTGTGCATTTTTAATAGTTTCAGCGTTTATTTTTGCTAACTCATCACGTTGTTTTTTATAATTAATAGTAGTTTCTATTACTCTTTTTTGTATTTCATCTGAACCTGCTTTAAAATATTCTGTTTGCTTTACCGTTTCATGTAATGCATCTGACCATTCTTTAGTTTTTTGAGTAATTCCACCTACAGAACCTTGTGCTTGTTCAAATTTTTCACTAACTTTATCTAAATTTTTAGTATCAACGTCTATTTTTATTTTAGGATTAACTCTTTGTTCAATATCCGATTTAACTTTATCAATATCTGCTGGAGATGCTTTATCTAATAAAGTTCTTATTCGAATTACAATATCATCACTCACATATATCCACTTCCTTTCTTTTTAAAATAGACAATAAAAAAAGAAGTGGATATATCCCACTTCTAATAAATTTTAACTAAATAATCCACCAACTTTAATTCTTCTACCATCTTTTAATTTAATATACACAATCTTACAACACATTCTATATCGCAACATACTCTGAGCATATGATCTAGGTGGAGGTGGTGCTAAATATGATTCCTTCCAATGTTTATACTCGTACTCAATAATATCATCTTTGTATTTTTCAATTAATCGGTTTAATGCTTGTTTATTGGTTTTGTCCACAGACATAATATCATTTCCTTTTAATTGTATAATTATATTATATATAAAAAAGAGTGAAATTAATATAAAAGAAAGTTTCTATATTATAAATCACATCAAAATATTTCCCCAACTCTTCATCAACCTCTGTATCATTATATAATGAAACCATATTGGTACTTTCCCATCCAACAATATCTTTAATTATATCTGCTGGAATATTAGCCTTACAAAGTGCCGTAGTATAATAGTCCACTTATACTATAAAATTGACCGTTTTATTAAAAAACATTTTCGTTTCCAAAAATTTCTTTCAAACCGTCACGCATTGCCTCAATATGTGCTTTACCACTTTTCAAACTATTTCTAGCATCATCGACAAAATCACGAGGTTGATTCCAAGGATATTGACGGTTTCCATACCCAAAAACCAAATTCTCTGCAAGTGATTTATTTTCATCATAACCCCACCCAGGAAAATTATTGAAATCTTTATTTCTTTCAGCATTAGGAGTTATTGCAATTACACCATCAGAAACCAATTCTGTATTCATAGTTTCTTTATCAGCAATACCACCTGACCCTAAACTATTAGTAGAACTTCTTCTTTTATAAAGAATGGGATTATATTCATTTAACATTTCAATTGCACTTGATTCTAATTCATCCCGAACCACATCGGAAACCGTATCTATCAAAATAACATTAATTTTTTGTTGTAAATAATTATTTAATTCTGAAACACTTTTAAAAGTCTTACTTGTCAATCTTATCACCTTGTTTAAAAGTTGCAGTTTCCCACATTTCCTTGAGTAAAGGAAGTTGATTCCAATCTAATTTATTTAAATCTTTTACTAATGATTTGGATAAAGATTTAAGTTGTTTATCTGTAGGAAGTTTATCAATTAATTTATCTAATCTACTCGCAATAATTGATTCTATACTATTTCCAATTTGCATCTTCTGCTCAATCTCTTTATTAATCATTTCATTTATAAAATTTAGTTCACAATCATCTATTTGACTTAAAATATAATCTATTAACTTATTTTCATTCAGGAAGTCATATTCTTGTAAATATTCTTCTTCAAACTCTAAATCAGTAAATAAAACAACTATTTTCATGTTTGTTAATAAATATTTCATAAAGAAATCACAACGAACCATATTATTTTCATCTATAAACAAGCAATTATCTATTATCTGATCGCATAAAATTTTCTTATCTATAAATGACACAAAAGGTTTAACCTCAAAAAGTTTACCATTGTATAAACCTTTATCATTTTTAAGTTCTGAAATTAACATATATGTATACCTCCATTATAATTTATATTTATTATTTAAACTTGCTACATATTAAATTATGAATATCATCTTGAATTCTACCTTCTTTATATAGAATCACCTTTTACTTTTATATTGTTAATCGCCCAAAATCCAATACCAATTGCATCTGCTTCATCCTCTGAAACACCAACCTTATACATCATTTTCACGAATGCTTGAGTATTTTTCTTTTGTTCTTCACGTTTCCGGCCTTTAATTCCACAAAAACTTTTCCAAGCACTAGGTTCAATAATATGAAAACCTATATCTAATTTGAACAATTCAGCCATAAGAATCCCTTGCAATTGACTTAATTGTTTAAATGTGCCATAATTCTGTTGAAATTGAATATCTTCAAATACAATAAAATTTGGTTTAATTTCATCTATTAATTGAATGATTTTTTCTTGCATTTGTTTCATGCGTTCAATAGGGTTCTTCTCTTTTTCATTTACTTGTAATTTTCCATATGTAATTAACTTTTTATTTTCAAATAAGGAATACCCACTTATTTTAGTTGCTTGATCTAAACATAAAATTTTGATAATAAATCACTCCAATATAAAAGTCTATAAATACACAAAAAAATAAACGCCTATTTATAGGCATTGTTAGAGTTAAATATTTGAATAAAATCGAGGTTTTGTGATGATTGGTTTGATTAAATAAATGATTAATTAAATGATGGTTTGATTAATGATTGATTTGATTAGTTAGGTGATAATTGAAATGTTAATAGGGTAGGGTAGATACTGTAGGAATGCATCTACCCATATAATTATTTTTGTGGAATAATTTTGTCAAATGTTTTTATTGTTTCTTTTATTGTTTCCTTTTCTTTTTCATCGGAAAAATCCACATCATCCCAATTGTAATCTTTGGGTGAGAAAAGCATTTTAATATACCAGATATCTGAGTCTTTGACGTGTTCCATATAATTCCCATCTGTAAAATAAAAACCCTTTTTATCTTTACCTATGGTGTAGATTCTATCCATATAAAGACCAGGGGGTGGTGCGGCGGCACAAGTATAGGTTAATTTAACTTCATTGTATTTAATCATTTTGAAATCACCTTCTTTTAAGTTATAGGAGATTATGTAAAGACATAACCTCCTATAAAAACTATAATTAAACTTCTACATAATGCATCATATCACCAGTTGAATCAGCGAGAATATCCCATTCAATCGATAATCTTGCTACGTTATCTGCGTCCATAGTAAGAGATACATTAGATTTTGGCTTAACATTTAATAATTGATATTGTACAAATGTATCAACCTGATTTGTTCCACGAACAGCACTATCAGCATAAATAGTATAACCACCAGGGAAACTTACATTATCAACGGTAAATGTATTATGAGTTCCTTCTANNAAATAATAACATACTACCTTTCCTGCGGTTGNAAATGTAGTAGCATTAAAAGTTAATGCTTTAGTTTCGATTGAATATTTATCTTCGGTAGTTGCTGGAGTTCCGGCGGTTTGCTCGGTTCCATGCGATATACCATCACTATCTAACTTAAAAATAACTAAGCTACCCGCTTTAGGTACACTCGTCAACTCTGCACCTCCACCACCGGCTTGAACATTTAAAACTTCACGTTTTGCTACAGGCATAGTTTTATTAGACATAGTTGTTCCGAAGAGCAAAGATAACCATTTAAGTTCAAAAACTTCCATCTCTGTCTTAAATGTACCCTCTCTCTGTTTATCCCATCTAATAGCNTTTGTNGTCTTATTGTAAGCATAAACGGAATCNGCAGTAAAATCTATTGAACTTGTTTTGGCGTAATCAGCATAAAGAACTGGTTTTAATCCACCACCAGCAACTTGTTCATATACATGAAGATTGGCCGCATCTTTAATACCATATAGCATATTATAAATTCCTCCTTTAATTATTTTTATTTAATAAAAAGAGTAGATAATAGAAATCCAATCCTTACATCTATTCTTTATATTGATAATTTAACTTTAATAAATCAGTCCAATGTTTATTTTCAATTAATGATTTTTCACCACTAACTAAATAGATTCTAAAATGATCATTATAAGTACTAATTCCCATTATCGAACTATAGCAATTTATTATTCTCCAAATAGTCCACTTTTTTATTTCTTCAATCGGAATATAACTTCTCCCACCAAACTCACAATAGTTTATTATATCTTCTAATTTAACCTCATTATTTTTAGCATTTCTACGTCTACCTTCTTGAAGTTTTTCCCATATATCTCTTTGTCTATCATTTTTAAATACAGGCTTTTTCTCTTTTACTGGTCTTTCCCTACCACATATTTTTAATATAATCTCGGCAAATTCATCAAAATTATCTTTATTTAATCTACCTTCAAACCCATCAAAGAAAATACCTTGTTCATCAACATCGAATTTATTCTTACAGAAAAACTCTAAAGATAAAAATAAGAAATTTACAACATCCTGTGAACTACACAATAAATCAAAAGTGTTTAATCCTTCTTTTTCTTCCTCTGTTATCTCATCATCAAATAAACTATCAACTGTTATATAATAGGGAAGTAGTAACTTCTCAAATTCTTCAAGACGATAATCAAATATTTCTTCAAAACTTGGTTGATAAATCATACAAATATCATAAAAGGGAATTGGTTTTTGTAATTTAAGATAAAGATTTAAATTTTCCATATTCTCACTTACTTTTATTGAAATTCCGTAGACCTGTACCTAATATATGCACCTGAATAATAATCATTTACAGAAAAATCTGCCATATCATAAAATTCTAATTTCCCTAAACCAATATCTCTTGAACTATTCATAAACTCGTCTATTTGGTGTATTAGAAAATCATATCTTAAAAAACCATAATCTGTTTTAATCAAAGAATTATGAGAAATCACGTAAAAATAAATAGATCCATTTTTATAAGACATACCTTTTGCTCTATAATTAAAAGATGTTGTTATGAATGTTTTAGGTGTTGTTTCAATAGTGGGTATGTACTTGTATGGATATATATTTTCGTAAATTAAACTACTGGCATCGAAATCTTCTGGTAAAGGTATATCTAAAAAATTAGATTCATTATTAACCAAGCATTTTACAATTTCTTGATCTTCAATTAATTTTGAAAGAATAATATATTTATTTGTACTAAGTTCAGCAAATCGTCCCATTAGATACCCCCCCCTTTTTTTTACCTAAAATAAATTCCTTATCATAATTCTAAATGCTGGTGTTACAAGACTTCCGCTTTCATTCCTTGCAAAAAGCTTTACATATCCAATAGTACTTCCAGCAGTTATCACACAACTATCAGTATCATAACTTGATATAGTTGCTAAATTTGTATTACTTACACCATCATCACCAGTTAAATAAAATATCATATCTCCAGGCACAACAATACCATTGTCTCTAACTATACAAATATATTCTGATGTTTTACCTTTAATAATTGAA
>JGI24712J26585_10001727_pt1 | contig 18453 bp, 39 predicted proteins | sample BioPla3DNA2_FD_26585 | JGI IMG/M metagenome (IMG submission 26585) | reverse complement strand
GTTAAGATAAGTTCATTTGTTTTTTCTGTTTCTGTGTTCGTTAAAGCATTTCTTAAAATCACTGACCATCACCACCTTTAGCTAACAAAACCGACCAAACAATTGATGATATTCCGGCAGCCATAATCCCGGCCGGAACATATAAAATAAAAACGCCAGTGGTCACTAAAACCAAACCGGCAATAAAAAATATATCTGGTAAAAACTTTTTCATTTACAAACTCCAATCGTCCGACATGATTTTCTCGTTTAAGTCGACCGGCGGTTTCAATTCTAACCTCATCGCCCTTGCGTTTATAATTGAGTCAACCGGGTCAATCCTACGACCTCTGGTTTTACCTTTTTTCGACACTTTAATTTCTCCAAAGCTATTTTCTTCCGTTGTTGCGTTCCCAAACGACCAACTCAACAACTCGTTTCTTCGATTATGTTTAACTTTTCCCGATTTAATCTCAAGCTGTATCGCTTGCGTTGCATCATTTAGAAACCGTGCCGATTGCGGAATATCCATCAACGGAACTCCGAAATCATCTAGGTAAGGTAACAATGATGATATATTGTGTCGGTCATAGCCGATGCCTAACGGCTTTAGTTCAAAGTCTTGAATCACTTGTTTCAAATAATTAATAATAAACAAATAATCCGTAATAAAAGCGTCCTCGCCGCCTGTTACGGTCAATAATTCCTTACTCAACCAAACATCATATGGTGCAAGGTCTTCCCGGATGTGTTCTTCCAATCGACCTTTTGGCATAAACGAATGTGATTCAATAAACGACTCTCCGTTTCCTAACTCAAAATCAAACCCGATTGACGTTAAATCTCCGCCGCTCGACAAGTCCAAACCGATAAAACATTCCCGACCTCTCATTGATTCCAGATTCAAATCCGTTGCGTTTGCGTTCCAAGCTTCTTTATCGATGTAAGAGTCTTCGCTGTCCTCGTACCATCGGTTAAGACTCTTTGTTACAAATTCTCGCAACTCCGAACCGCCCATAAAAAAAGCGGATTCTCTATCCGCCAAAACATTCTCCCAAATTACTGGTATTTTCACTGCAAGAGGGTTTGCTTTGATTAAGCCTTCATCTGACGAAAATTTATCATCTTTATCCGCACAATAAATATTTACATAAAAATCATCCGCTAGAAAAATCCCCTCCAAAATAGAAACAGCCATATTGTCAATGTCATAGGCAAATGTATTTGCATCTTTGCCTCTGGTACTAATCATAGAAAGCAATGTTTCCGCTAATGCTCTAGTTCCACGATACAAACTCGAATATACCGAGTTGTCTCTCATCTGGTGCAACTCGTCAAGTGATGAAAAAATGGATCTAAAGCCTTCATCAAGTCCGCCCTCTTTGGATAACGCTTCGATTGTACATCCGGTTACTTTAGATGTGACCAGCGACTTCCAATCTTGCACTCGATACATATCGCTCAAATCCTTGTCGGCTTCAATGAAATTTTTCATTTCTTCCCAAACAATTCGTGCTTGTTTCTTTTTTGTTGCAGCGGTGAATAATTTCCCTTTCTTATATCCGCTAAACCCTGCTATATATGTCCCTAACAAACCATTCATAAACGACTTGCCATTTTGCCTAGCTATCGAAATATACGAACGCCTAAATCGCCTATATCCCTTTTCGTTCTTCCATCCGAATAATGAGCCAAAGTCAAATTCTTGATGTGGCAGCAATTCCACTCTGCGACTTTCAAAACCTTCACTGATTGTCAAATCGTTAGCAAAGCTTATTATTTCCTTTGATGCCTTTTCATCAAAATAATACGGAAATTCATCCGTTCGTTGTTTCTCTAATTCTTCAAGATGCCTTTTGCAAGCAAGAATATGTAATTCGCCGTTCGGATAATCAGTTCTGCCAGCAACAACCATCTCTGCATGTTTTGTTACCGGATCCATTTTTACCTCACTTTACATATTTCTTGAACTTGTTTTCTTCCGGTTCCTCCACTTTCGGAATAACTAAACGGCAGCGGCTTGTTATGGTTAAGCCTAAATCGTTAGCGGCTGCCCTCATTTGTTTAAAACTCCGGTCACGTTCAATTGCTAAATATTTTCTTTTGGAAACAGCATCATCAGTGTTTAGTTTTATCGCTCTGATTTTTCGTGTATATTCTTTATATTCTTCACTCGTAACAACAAAAACCGCCAAAGTTTCTTTGTCTAAATCCGAATAAATATCCAAAGCAATCAACTGTTCGGCGTATTCCTCAAATATCCGTTTTTGCTTTACCGTCAAATAAGTTGGAGGTTCTCCGGTTCCAACGGGAGCATTCACTTGACTGTTTTTTCTGCGTTCAATTTCAGCTTTTGTTAGTCTATTTGGATTTCCTCTAGCTTCATGTAATTGTATTGGATAAATTCTTCCACCTGCCATAGTTGCCCCCTTTCTAAACCTTTTCAAAAACGAATTTGTCACACGGAATGGGCCGCAACGTGCTCCAGGAGAAAATTTTTCAAACTTTTTTCAACCCCCTCGGGTCAATTCCCGTCCAGCTCGCGTCCCTTTATTTTGCATTTTCTTTTACTGTCTTCCGTCTGTGACAAACTCCGCATAACGATTGCCAGTTCTTCTCGTCATAGAATAGTCTCAGATCACCCTTATGCGGTACCACGTGATCAAGATCAGTTGCAATCTTTCCGCAAATCGCACAATAAGGATGATTTGCCATGAATGCTTTGCGTCTGACTAAATACCTCTTGGTCTTGTATAGCCACTGCCACCCCTGAGATTCGGCACTCCGGGTATTCCGCCTGATTTTATTCTTTGGTTTAATTTTTTTCGGTTTTAATATCTTAATATTGTTTGTTGTCGGTGCATTGTCTCTAGTAAGCATACCCCTGGCCCCCTCCCGAGAATAGCCCCTCCACTTAATTAACAAAATAAGTAATGATGTTGAATATGTAACGTTCACCTACGTTTAATCCTTGAGCTTTAATCGTCTTTGTTCCTCCGTCAATCCAAACTGAACCGCCGTCATGTACTTGGAACTCTGCAAGAACTTCCGCCTTTGGCCCTGGTGTAGGTATATAAGCAACTTCACCGCTTGCCTGTGCCGCTACAAAATCAAGATGAATAATTCCGATCCCCCAAAGAGAACGGCAAAACTTTCTTGACGGAATATCTCTACTCGGACTTGTTTGTGAATAAACCGGACCTGTATTGAGTGTCCACTGTCCATCTGGTCTAGTCATTAATTCGCTCAATGTTTCATATTGTTGTACTGTCAAGCCTTTATTAAGCTCAACTTGATTTCCGTCACTAATAGTCAAAATTGATGTAGCCTTATCAAATGTAAGCGTCTGCAACTGCGTTTCTGCAAGTGAATCTAAATCAATCCTCAATTGCGTAAAATCCACCAACACATCTTCCGCTTGCGTTGGATAACCGTCTATATCTAAAGCTCTTGGAATATTAATTGTCCATACATCAGACCTTATTGCCGATTCGCCATCTTTTAATATCAGTTGGAGGTTAAGCGGTCCAGGTTTAGATAACATATTCGTACTCAAATAGACAACATAGCTATCACCGTCAATAGTGCCGTCGGTCACAATATACTGCCCGATATTGTCCGGTCGCTCTGCTATGATCTGAAACACATAATCCGGATTAGGTTCTATTACTTGATTAGTTTTCGGATCGATTAATCTTGCTCTATATCCACGTGTCCCGGCATCGCCCTGAACAGCAAACAAATTAAATGCTTCACCCGATGTAAATCTAACCCTTATATCTTTTAAGTTATCCATAACAAAATCTCTTTCTTAAAATAGAAAAGGCGTCTCACAATCGAAACGCCTAATCTCAAGGAAAAAACAAAAATGAATTTGAAAAGGTGTACAATTAAATCTCCACGCTATCATTTTAGCACCGTCTAGATGTGCAAACAGTGCAATTTTCCAAAAGAACAATTCGCGAATTATAATAATGATAAAGATCACAAAAATAATAATCATCACCCATATGTACAAAGTTAAAGCCGCTATTAAACCACCCATTTGATCTTCCTTCCGAATTCTTCTAATCCTTTTCTACAAATTCTTGTTGCTGTCCATCTTGATATATGCATCTTTACTCCAATTTCGTCATAAGTACATAGGTTGATGTACCGATACTTTAACGCTGTTGCATGGAGGTTTTGACAATATAAATCAATCTGTCTTTCGATTGTCGCTGCCAACTGTTCAGCATCTTTAACCCTGTTGTCGTACTCCATTGATTGATAAATTAATACGTGTAACAATCGCTCTCTAGCTCCCGGGTCAAATGTGCCGTCATTCTCAATCGGATGTGATTCACCGTACTTATCAACTCCACGCTCAAATCCGAGTGTAGATTTAACGCTTTCGGCTTTGGCTCGTTGCTCGTCAAGTCGCTCTTTGTAGTATTCGAGATCTCTTAACGCTTCTGAATATCTTGATAAATATTTATCTGCTTTGTATTGGTTTTCAGTCATGTTTCTACTCTTGACAATCCGGACAATGATTCTCCCACTGTCCGTCTATTTTTTTTCTTCTCCAACCGTATCTGCTCGATAGCTTGATTGCATCGTCATATCGTTCCTGCGGTTCTAATTGTTCACCGCATATATCGCAAGTCATAACGTATTCGCCGTATTCTTTGATTATCATTCCGTCACCTCTACCAATTCACATGATGCTATTGTCTTCGGATATTTCTTTGCTAGTTCGTCGATTTCTGGTTTTGTGAACTGAGTTTGAATTCCTTCGGTTTCTGTTTTTGATGCAAAGCAAATTTCTCCTTCTGTTAAATTCAAATAATTAAATAATCGTTTGTCCAGCTCCTCATTCACCAGCCAATACTTCTTTGGCTCGATTTTACAGGCAGAACGCAAATCGTTAATATTTTCTGCTCTTATTCGCATTCTTGCCGTTCTGTATTCGCCAGACTTATTAATCAATAACGTGTCGTTTATTACTTTATAGATTTTGCCGTTTGTCTTTAGTCGGTATTCTTGATTTTCACGCCATCCCAAAAACTCTGCTAGGGTGGGTGGTTGCTCTAATCGCTCAAAACACTCAAAAGCCAATTCTTTGTCCGTTTGTGACAAATCGCCGCTTAAATTAATCATTTTGGTTAATTTGTTAATCGCTTCTTCTCTAATCATTGCCACCCCTCCAACTTAAAATATGCAAAACATGATTAACTGTAATCCCGAAACATTTTGCTATTTCGGTCTTGCTGATTCCGATTCTGTCCATTTTTCTGATTTTTTGTATCTGATGTTTCGTTAATCTTGGTCTTTCTTTTTGCATTTCAATCTCTCCTTAATCTGATGCAGCTCGTATATATTTCTCGCTATCCGAATTTTATGTTTGTGAGCGAAGTAAATTTCGCTCATTACAACCTCTGAAATATCCCAATTGTCAAGCAAAAATACCGCATCACAAGTTGCTAGACTCTTGTATGTTGCTTCTGTATATTCTTTTGCGGTCATTTTATTTTCTTTGTCTGCTATATAAATCGGTTCAAATCCCGCTCGCTTTAATTCCTCCGCCATTAACTTAAATTGTTTTAAGTCGCTAGTCGGTCCAGCTATGTAGACTTTCATTCGGTCACCTCTCTCAAATCGCTACAAACATATCTGTTAGTAATATCATCGCCCCCACCTCAAACCAATTTCTAAGCCTTTCAAAAAATTAAACTGTTCTTCCGGCTCCATTGTATGCAGACTAATTCCGGATTCCATTTTTTCTAATTCGACCTCGATTTCTAAGATCGTTTGTAAGTTATCAGTCTCAAAGACCGCTGCTGCTATTGCTTCATCGACTAAAGTTAATAAATCTTTTTTGTTCATTTTGCTGCTCCTTTATATCTGCTGATTTTCTCCAGCTCCATTTGTTCGTGTTTCATGTTCAAAAACGATATTTGAACGTTTTTCGCTAATTCTTGATTGAACCTGTCAACATATTCTTTTTTGATTTCAAAGCCGTATGATTTTCTGCCTAATTGCTCAGCTGCTAGTAGAGTTGTTCCGCTACCTGCAACCGGATCTATGACCACATCTCCGATATCCGTAAAAATCTCTATAAGGTTTTTCAAAACGTGAATCGATTTCTGCGTTGGGTGAATTTTCGGCGTTTCCGTGTCTCTTTTATAGTCCATGCAATTAAAAATCATTCTACCGCCGTTTCTAAACTTCGGAAGTTTATCCCGATAAAGCAAAGCTGCATACTCGCAATTGCCAACTATCCGCATATTTGATTTTAAGACTTGTGCCGAATAATTTTTCCTAAAAACAAGATTGATGTAATTGTTAAAGCCGTGTTTTTTAGCTTGCTCGATTAACATAAACTGCTGCTCAAACTCACAAAACACAATCATACAGCCTGCCGAATTGGTCTCTTTAGGCTCTTTTTTTAGCATTTTGCTTGCAAAGTGCATAAACTCCGGCACTCTGAAATCCTTGTCTGTGTCAAAGAACTGCTGACCTGCATTTTCTGATTCGCCTTTTGCGTTGTCGCCGTCAACATACCACATAGGATTGCTCGCATAGGCGTTATTGCCTAAGTTGTAAGGTATATCCGCAATAATCAGCTGCGCTTTCGGTATGCTGTACCTTTTGAAATTCTGAAAATGGTCTCTAATCATTTCCATTTGCCTATATCTCCCTAATACTCAAATTCTGGTATTTCTTCTCAAACAGCTTCTTTTTTAGATTGTAAACCGCTGTTTTCTTGCCTTTTACGTCCTCGACAACAACTGTATTTGTTTGATTGTCGATATACTCAAAGTCTGCAACATAGGTTATCGCCCTATGCGTTACACCATTTTTTCTGAAACTATCTTGCAAAACATATCTCGGTTGCAGCTTTAAGTTCCGGATCTCTCCGGCACGTTCAAGCAACTTCAACTCCTGATATCTAGCCGCTTCCCTTTTGCTGTCGAACGTTATTCCGTCAACTATCGTCTTTTTGGCGTTGTATTTGTGCCGTCTCATAACAAACCTAAAATCCTCATTGCTTTGACTTCTTTATTCTCGCCTATGCCTTCACGCCTTGATTTGCCTGCAACTTCCAGCTTAAAAGAACACATTTCTAAAATCCGATCATAAATCCGTTTGAAACCTATGCTTGCCGGATTTTCAAGTTCTTTAATTGTTTTGTTTGTTGTCGCTATTGTCGGCAATCCTGAATTGTAGCGTTCGTCAATCAAAGCGTATGCCTGTTCTAATCCGTAAGATGTTTCCCGCTCTGCTCCCACATCATCAATCACTAACAAGCTAACCCTCGTTACAGCGTCAAGCTCTTTTTTTCGGTTTTCATCGTCAAAAGTCTGCATTGAGTTAATCCACTCGGTAATACTCAACACTCTTACCGAGTACCCTTGATTGATTAATTCATTGGCAATCGCAACCGCATAATACGTTTTGCCTGTTCCGACCTCGCCATAAAACAAAATCCCGATGTTGTCTTTTATCGCTTCTTTGAAATTTTTTGCATACGACTTGCACATGTTCGAGACTTGCTCGTTTTTCAAGTCGTCATTCTCGAATGTGTATTCTCGGAACTTGCTTTTGCCTAATCCGTTTCTGATCATTTTCTCTTTCCAAGCCGCAAGGTTAAGCTCGTTTTCTTTGCGTTTGCGTTCTTCTTCGGCTTCCTTTTCGCATTTGCAAAGGATTCTGCCTTTGCCCTTGATCGTTTGAAATTCGCCTAGCTTAATCTCGTAAGGGTACTCCTTCGGCTCTTTACATTTGCCACAATGAATTATGCCGTCTTTGACAAAATCCTCTTCCTGCATCTCTGCACCTGCCTGTCCTGTCGCTATTTTTGCCATTAAGCTCACTGAAGCCCCCTCTCCGCTCTAAGTCTTGCCGCTTTTGCTAGCGAATCTTCATATTTGCTATAATCACGCTTGACCGGCTCAGGCTGATAGCCTTTTGTGCCGCCTTGATCTTGCGTCCGACTAAGCCAATTAGTAATAAAACGCCTAATTCCTCGTCTTGTTTTTCTTTTTGATGGATTGCTCTCAAGCCAACCTTTCATTTTTCTGAGGTCTTGCTTTACATCAACCGCCGGATACAACATTGACCAACTATCAACATCTTCTTCCGTAACTTGATAAAAAGTTTTGTCATTTAAGATCAACTCAATAAACAATTTGGTATTCTGCATGGAGCTATCTTGTAGCTCCGTGCATAACTCTTTATTGTTATCATTGTTTATCTTTGTTTCTTTGTTATCTTTGTTATCTTTGTTTAGTTGTACGTTTTTGAAATGTTTTTGAAATGTTTCAGCGTCGCCTCTGAAATGTTTTTGAAATGTTTCAGCGTCGTTTTCTTGAAAGTCAAAATCTTGATAAACCCCATAATTTACTATGGTTATGACCGTCTTTTTTGCATCGCTTTTTCTTATTATCATTCCGTCTTTTTCTAATTCATCTAAAAACTTAACAACTTTTGAATTACTCCAGTCCCAACGCTTGCACAATTGAGCAATTGACGTGATCCAACTTCCTCTTTTAACTTCTGTTAATTTTCCATTAAACATAAATTTTTTATCTTGATAATTTACAGTCAAAATCAAATCAATCCATGCCTGAAATTTAGAAGTTGTTTTGTCGGCTGACCATAGCCAATGCTCTTGTATGCTTCTATACAAAGCTATAAAGCCTTTGTTTTTATTTTGGTCTGCCATCGCTATGCTCTTTTCTATAAATTAAACGGCAAACTTGCATCATCTGCTGGCATATACTCGCTTTTGCCGTCCGCAAAATACGCTTCGTCAACCAAAATTTCTGTGATGTAATTTTTTGAGCCGTTTTCATCTTCCCAACTTCTCGGCTGTATGCTCCCGACAACCGCCATTCTTACGCCCTTGCTAAAATATTTGCTTATAAATTCCGCTGTATTTCTCCACGCAACGCATGGTATAAAGTCAGTCTCTTTCTCTCCGTTTGCATTCTTAAATCTTCGGTCAACCGCCAAAGTAAAATTACAAACCGAATTGTTGTTTGATGTTGATCTTAATTCCGGGTCTTTGGTTAATCTCCCGATTAATATCGCTTTGTTCATATATTTCCCTTTCCACTTGTCCACTCTCTTGATATTTGATTTTCTAAAACTCTGATTGTTAATTTTTGAGCATTAATTGATTCAATAATTGCTTCGTATGTACTCTCGGCGATGTCCCTTTCTAGCTTCAATTTCGCCACTCTAGCGTCGCCACGGCATATATCGCTTATGATTGTTACAGGCATTCCCTCAGCTCGTTTTTCGGTCATTAAACTTGCTAATGCTTGACGGTATAATGCTTCGGTATTTGCTTTTTTTATTCCTGCCTGCTGAATCATTTTTACGCTTGTATCAAGCTGTTTAATTCGGTAATTCATTTCGTTAGTCAAGTCATAACTCATAGATAATTCCGCCCAAATTCTTCAATAAAACTTCCTCCGCCGTGTTCCGCTTCAAACCGTCTTTGATATTCCTGTTTCCATTTAAGCCATTCGCCTAAAGGGTCACTGTGTAGCCTCATATGACATTCACGGCATAAGTACATCACCATGTCATTTCGTTCTGATGTTTGCCTTAACCTCCCACCAAACACATGATGTCGGTCAGTGGCAGGTCTTTGGCATATCTCGCAAGGCTTATACATCGAACGGCATCCAATCACTAATCATTTGATTTGCTTTATCAAAATCTTCCGCTTTGATATTTCTTGCACTATCAACTCCTAATTGCTTAGTGATGTCTTTTATGCAAGCCATAGCATTGTTTTTGTCTTTTCTCTGTGCTGTCAGAGCATTCATCCAAAGCTGGTCCGCTTGTTCTTTTGTGATTGTTTCGCTCATTGCGTCTAATTGTTGTTGAGCTTGTTCAACTCTTTGTTGCTTAACCTGCTCGAATTGTTTTTTGTCATAAGATTCTTCTTTTTCATCTTCAGGCAAATCTTCGCCTGCATAGATGTAAAGTCCTAACCCGTGCATCGCTAGATTTTTTGTTAAGCACCGCATGATAGTTTTATTGATGTCAAACATTGTCGCTTTGCCGACTTTTAGTGCTTGATTTCTAAAATCCATAACTGGCAGCCACATAATGTGCGTTTGGTGTTGTATTGTGACGCTCGTAAAGACCATATATCCAAGGTTCGCATCTTCCAGATACGGTCTTCTATCTTCGCCAAATCTCTCAATGTCATAAGTAGCGTCCGGATATGCCTTCTTGACTTCTGCCCATGCCCACGCCCACGATAGATAGGTTAAATTGCCCTTGCTCTCGGTCTTGTCATTTACATAGGTTAAATTGCCCTTGCTCTCGGTCTTGTCATTTACATTGATATTGTTTAGTGTTTCAAAAACTTTATTGTCCTTGTCCATTTTCGCCACCTTGTATCAATTCTGCTTTTTCAGCTCCAAAAGCCTTACCAAATTTTTTAATAAAAAACTCTTTTTTGTTGATTGCCTCTTGTAACTCGTTTTGTTTCTTCTGGATTACTCTGTCCATTGTCTTAATTACGGAACTTCCCTCCAACATGAATACTTCTTCAGTTGCAGGAACAAGTTTGTATCTATCTGAGGTGTTTTTGCTTATATAAATAAACTCTAGTGTTATTTCGCTGTAACCTTCCTTGATTGTCATTACTTCGATTGTTGGCAAATCATCAAAATTATAAAAATTTGTTATTACGCCAGAATAAAATTTATCTCCTGACGAATATCCTGAATCTAAATCCCAAACCTTTACGTTGTCGCCCACTTTATAGGTATCAATTTGTTTTACTTCTCTTAAATCAATTTCTAATTTAACGCCATCAATTTCGATTATTCTTTTTTCCATTAGTCTTCCTCCTTTACATTTTCCAAATAGTAATCGCAAAACTCGCAAACTTGACAATAGTCAAGGCACTTGCGACTTACGCCCGGTCGATACTCAATATGAGTTCCGCCCCTGCCCTCGTTCTCCTGCATCCATTGTTCAGCTTCTTCTTCTGTATCTAGTACCCGCAAAGCACGTTTATTTGTGCCTTTCATCACGGCGTATTGGTCGCCTGAATACCACCGCTCGTCAACAGTACAAAGCGGTAAATCTTCGTCCGGTAGGTCAATAGCTGCTTCAATCTCTGCCATTCGAGTTAAAATATATTCTTCTGTTTCTTGATGTTTCTGATCGTCGTAATCAAAGTGAATTGTCTGCACTGGTAAATCCGGATATTGAGCTTCATTTCTCGCCTTGCTCTTAGAGTGGTCTTTCATCAGTGCAATAATTTCAGCACCTTCTACCTCAAATCCTGCTTTTCTCAAAAGCCAACAATAAAGACTTGTCTGTCTCTCCCAATCCGAGAAATCATTAAACATAAACTTCCAAACTGAACAAGTTTTATAATCAATAACCAATTTTCTTTTAGCATCGTATAAATCAAATTTTCCGCTTAGAATTAAGTTCCCGATTTGTTCCTCAAGTCTGGTTTCTTTAATTTGATGTGACTGCTCCTCTGCTGCGTCTACAACGCTATGTAGTGCCGTGCCAAAGAATAACCAAATCATATCCGATACATCTTGTTCAATGTCGCTGTAATGCCGCTTGTTCAGCAGAATTTCTCTTACGCCTTTGTTCAGGTCTGTTACCCTTACGACGTTATCTCTCGGCTCTTGGAGGTCGCTTTTGACGTAATTAAGCATAGGTTCAGGGAGATTCTTTTTATTCGTTATCTTCATTGCATAACCTCCGATTCTCATGCTCTAATGCTTCGGCATATTGGTATAAATTCCCATACTCTGTCCGCATATTTTCTCGTTCATTTAGCAAATCGCTAACTTGGTTTGCCAATTCTGCATTTCTATCTTCAAGCTGTGCTATTTCGTAAGATTGCCGCAAGATTCGGTCTTTGTATTCTTGATACTGCCGATACATAATTTCGGCGTTTTCGGTCAGATACTTCTTGTCTATTTGAGTTCTCATTACTTATCCTCCACTAAATCCCATGTAGAGATTCTGTAATAGTCTTCGCTTATTTCTGATATAGATACGTTCTTATATCCGTATTCAAAGCTCGATCTGATTAATCTTGCTAGTGTCGGCTTAGTTACTCTGACTTTGTTTGTCACCTTGTCAGATTTCTTTGTTTTTGTTATAGTTGCCATATAAGATGCCTTTCTATTTCGCTATAGGTTAAGGGTCGAGGTCGTTGTTGGTAGCAATGACCTTTTTTATTTCCGCAAATATTTAGCCCTGTTTCCACGTCTTTTTGGTTCGTTTCTTCTTCTCTCCTGCTCTTTTAGTCTTTGACTCTCGTATCCAATCAATAAAACCGCCATCAGTTCCATCAATAAAAACGTTGAGAAATTAATTAATTCTTGTTCTAGTCCTCCAGCTATGCCAACCATGAGGAATAAATAAACCATTATCACGCTGTCATTCTCCTTCCTATTTCCTGCAATATTTCATCTGTCGTAAACTCGCCGAGTGGCTTTGATTGTTGACCTGCCTGACCATTAAGACAAAATAAATCTCTCTCATAGTCAGTCCATTTGAATTTTTGTTGCCAGATAAGAATCACTGTTGACGGCAACTGCTCACCGTTCTGTAATCTTTTTGAAACAGTCTGATATGAGATTTTTTCTGGCTTTGCGTTTTCCGCCAGAGTCCCGAATGTTATTTTGTTTTTCTGCATCCACTTGAACAGATGCATATAATTGATTTTCATCTCACACCCCGCAAACAATTACCCAAATTCCGAAGGCAATCAATGCAATCGAAATAATGTAAATCATCACCGGGAATCCCCAATTGTCTACTTCCTGTTTGAAATCTTTAATAAAATTCGTTAATAGGATTAGTGGCAATAGGCCACTTGCTATAAACGTTATTCCAATAATTATTGATGTCATTTTTTTATCTCCTTTTCTGTTATGCTGTCCTTATCAAAATGAAAGGAGGTGCGGTTTATGACTATTGATGAAAGAGCTCATGATTTGGCTCTAACAGCTGCTAAAGTGTATGTTGAATCAAATATTTCTGAATATGAAAAAGCTAATGATTTCAAGATGTTAGTTGATGACTTAATCGGCATATACAATGAAAATCTCGAGTTCATTAAAAACCGAATTAAATAGCTCATATCATTCCTTTGGTTGTTCTACTTCCTCTAGAGCAACTGAAGGATTTAACTTGACTCCGATTTCTAAAGTTAGACCCGCTATTTTTGCACTATCCAAATCATTAAAACCGTAAACTTCGATGTTCATTTTTTTGATTCCGTCAATTTTTTTGTCGTCTAGGAACACCTCGCGACCTTTAATTGTTAATTCGTGCATTCTTCCCTCCCTCTGTTTTTGGTTGAATTGTAATATATTTGTAACTTATTAAGTTACTTAACGACCAAAAAAAATATACTGTGGATTTTCTAGGTTTAGCAACTCAGTTAATTTTTGAATTTCATCAGTTCTAAAAATGCCAGTTTTGAATCTACGTCTTAGTGTTTGCTCAGATATACCAATTGCCTTAGCTACTTGCTTTTGAGTCATATTATTTCTTACAAATTCAGCTTTTAATTCGTTGACTTGTAACATATTTTGATTTTCTCCTTTCTCGTAACTTTTTAAGATACTAATATCTTAAAGCTTAAATTGTAACCTGTCAAGTCATTTTTAACATTTTCCTAATAAAATTTGTTGCTTTTAAGGTTATAATTTGTTAATGTTATATTACGACCAATAGAAAGGAGCAATCATATGAGTATAGGGTCAAGGTTGAAACAGCTTAGAGAAACCAATAATTTAACACTTGAAGAAGTTGGTAAAATGATTAATGTTTCAAAGCAAACATTATATAAATACGAAAATGGAATTATTCACAATATCCCTTCTGATAAAATTGAAAAATTATCTAAAACATATGACGCACGAGATGTTAAAAGCACTAAAACGGAAAGAACAAGGCTATGATTAATACTGTCTTATGTGAGATGCCTTATTCAGTCAAGGCTACACATACAATAAATACTGATGATACATATACTATTTTTATTAATAATAAGCTAACAATGGAACAACAGCGAAAAGCTTATAAGCACGAGCTAAAACATATAAAGCGAAAAGATTTACACAAAGACAAAAAAGCGGACGATATTGAAAAGGAGATAAGGGAATGAAAAGAGTATTTATTTTATTGCTATCAGTGATAATGGTTTTATCTGTTGGATGCGGATCAGCAAAGAGAAAAGAATATATCGAAAAAGCAAAAGCATTTGATGACCAGTAATCAAAACTGAGAGTTCTATTTCAGAGGCAAATTATATAATAAAAGATGTTTGGAATGCTGCAATCAGAGGTGGTGATGAAGCTGTTACGGATGAAGGTAAGTTATTAGGCTATTTCATAGAACAAAGTGACGATGAATTTGATTTTAACCATGCTTTAGCTTTGCTTACATATGGTGACAAAAAAGATTTTGAAGGTTTTAGGCATTTATTGACGTGTCAAACCCCTGGTTTATCAACGTTTTGATAATATGACTAAATCAAGATATCAAGCATTTTCTAAACCTATTCGGGACAAATTCGGGACAAAAACAGACTGCACAAAACCCCCGCCGAAAGTTTGTGCAGTTTTATTTCATTTTAACTCTAATTATTGCTTGACTTTATTTTAACTCTAATATATAATATAATTACAATAAAGAAAGAGCAAAGGAGATACAAAAATGTTAAAAGAAAATACAATCAATGAATTAGTAAACTTAGGCGGAACAAGATGGCAAAAAGAAGATAAAGACAGAATCTATCTGAACAAGGCTTCATACGGAATTATAGGATTAGAACTTGATTTTTACAACACTGGAAATTTAAGCAAAGCAACACTAGACGGAGAGACAATTTCTAACAGCAGCGGAAACAGAGTAAGACACCTTTTAGGCAAAACATATGTTGATGTTAATACTGGCAAAGTACACGGAACATGGGGAGCAAGAGACGATTACGATCTGATAGACAAAATTCAAAATTATGTTGACGAATTAAACCAATAAAAACCGAGGGAGATTGAATCTCCCTCGCCTATAAAAAAATAAAGGAGAAATTAAAATGAAAAAGATTATTAAAGGCAAAGTATACGACACGGAAACCGCTCAATTAATGGGCGAGTACCAATATCTCAACCATACTGATTTTTACGGTTGGAGTGAGGAATTATACAAGAAAAGAACTGGTGAATTTTTTCTATACGGCGAAGGCGGACCAGCTAGTAAATATGCTGTTACTATCGGTCAAAATCAGTGGTCTGGCGGAGAAAAGATAATACCTTTGAGCTATGAAGCCGCTCAAGAGTGGGCAGAAGAATATCTTGACGGTGACGAATACGAAGCTATTTTTGGCGAAATTGCTGAGGACGAAAGCGAAGTTTATATTACAGCTCAATTAAGAGCGGATCTATATGAAAAATTAAAAAGAGAAGCACAAATTAAAGATAAGACAATTAAAGAAGTGATAAATCAGGCGATTGAAGAATTCGTAAAATAAAACAAAGGGCAATCCTGAGACTGCCCTTTTTATATTATTCAATATTGTTTCTGCTATCTCGTAATTTAGATATTAATTCGTGAACGCCTGTTGAACCTCCGGCAGCTATTAATCCTGTTAATACATAACTTACGTAAGGATAAAATGTAACAAATCCGAACATCCTCAAAATATCTAGCTTGACGGTTAAAGACAAAATAACGCCGATAATCAAACTAATTAGTAGCGGAAACGGAAATTTGTCTTTGATTGATTCAGGTATAAATTGTTTAAATATTTTTGTTAAATATTCAACAATCCCTGCCAAAATTAAAACTAATACTAACCCACCTACAACTGTTCCGGTAGTGACCGGACCAGAGATACTGTCCATTGACATAAATTAATTCCTTTCTAGTGCGCTTGTTTATTCAGATGATTCTGCAAATTTTCTTGTGCTTCATCAAAACATTTTTTTGCCGCATCACTAACATTGCCGTTCATTTTTTTAAATCCGTCTGTAATATCAAATAACGCTTGCATTGTAACCATTCTTTCCTCTTGTGATTCCTCAATTTTTTCCTCGTGTTTTGCCACTTGCAAGGCTAAGTTATTAATCGAGTTTGCAAGATTGCCGACCATATCAACCAAGTCCTGATATTTCTGTTTTTGTTTTTTCGGAAAAGCAAAAGTAGATTTAATCAGGATTCCGATTGTAACCGCTAACGCCGTATTTATTATTTGATTAACGATATCACTGCTCATAAGCATCACCTACTTTAACTTGGTGGCAGAAAGCTTATAAAACCAACCCCTTGCCAACGGCGAATATACCCAATTGCCCCATTCCTCACTAACAAAAATCACCTCATTTTGTTTTGCGGAAGCAATGATTTTTGAATCGCTCCACGCTTTCTCGTGGATGTTTATTTTGTCTGTGTCGATTTTGTAATAAGCGCTTATTTTTTTGGGTTTTGAGGTTGAATTTGGCGCAACTTCAGCTTTAACTAAGTCAATAAATTTTGCCCAAGTGATTCCCGCTTGCCCTGCTCTAATCTGCTGAGGACAATCCTTGCCGCTCCAATTGTAGTGTTGCTTCACATTCTCGATCGGAATGTTTTCGTCTTTCATGATTTTTGCGACTAATTTAGCGGTATTCTTAACCGCTTGAACGTAATTTCCGTCAGCATTAATGCACGATTCAATTCCGATGGACTCCATATTACCAGGTCCCCGATTATCTCCAGCATGCCAGAGCCGCCAGTCATGAGAAAATGACTGTATTGCTTCCTTGTCGTCAACTTGCCAATGCCAACTGGCCCCCCAACCTCTTGATTGTAGGTTGGCGTGTGCCTGAGCGTTTGCACCTTTTGATGTATTGCCGGTTTGATGTACTGTGATATATTTTTTTGGATTGCCTTTTCCAAAACTGACCTGTCTAGCAAGGCTATCAGATACTAACTGCTGTCTAATTCGCATAGCTATTTCCTTTCTAATAAAAAAGCACCGTTTCAGGTGCTTAGGTTTCTTGTTCGGTTTCTGCTTTTTGTTTTTCTGCAATTAAATTATTGATTTGTGATTTTAAAATTGCATTTTCTATTGATAGTCGCTTGATTTCTTCACCAAGCGAATTGACAATAATATCTCCATTTATCGCTGGTTGTTCTATCATTTATTTTCCTCCCATAAATCCCACGCTATTGGGGATTCTTCCGGTGATTTAAGATTGAAATTAACTTTAGAAATATAAATATTTCCGTCTGTCCATCTAACTTTGTCGCCCTCCATCCAGGCGTCAGCATTACCCTTTGGTTGTCGCCAATCAGGTATTTCATCTGGTTTGTTAGCGTCACCGATAACCCGATAAAATGTAGCCGGGCGTTTCTCCAGACTTTCTTCCGTGACCTCATGAGCCATGTCCACTACCACTAAATCATCACCAATTCGATACTTCTTGCCTGCTTCGGCTTTCATGCCCGGTTTCAGTTCGGCAAAGATATACTTCATTTCGAGCTGTTGTTCTTCAGTCGCATTTTGAGCAATGTAATCGGCCGCTTTTTTTGCTGCGATTTCTTGTTCTGTTTTCAAGCTGTTGCAGAACTGTAAAATGTTTGTAACGTCTGTTTCTATTTCAGTCGGGATTTTATTAAATCGAAACAGTTGCTCGTCATCCCGAAGCACCGAAACTAAATATTCACTGCCTGTGCTAAAAATCCTAAATTCACGCACTAAGTTTTTCCTCCAATCGTTTTAATCTGCTGTTTAAATCTTGTGTTGCTAATATGTTCATCAGATACAAATGCTCGTAATTAACGTGAAAGTAGCCCTCAATCGGTACTACCACTTCTTTAATTAAGTTATTTGAGTTATCCTCAATAAAATCTTGAGCCACTATACCCAATCGGCGTTTTTTATTCTCATCGTTTTTAAATACAAAGTTTTTAACCTTGAGCGAATAAAAACTATCCAAATAAGTATCAACATCAGGTAACTCAATATCTGTTTTGAGGTTTTTATCGGATGTGTGAGTGAGTGTTCCGCCGTACGAGATGTTGTAGTCAACAACAACGTTATTTCTAACAACAACGTTTCTTCTTGATTTGAAGCTATCGCACCAAATAGTACCTGCGAAGTTAAGTAATGAGCTACCAACTGAATTGAACGATACATTACCCAAAAGCCCTGTGTTGCAATTGATACTTCCATTGTGGCTGCCTATCGTGTAATCCAAACTGCCACCAAGACTTGAACCACTGTATGTGCTAGCTGTGCCTGCATAAGAACCTACGTGCGATCCTCGGTGTGTTCCGGTTGTGTCATTAAGCTGACCCGCAATGACCGAACCTGCCTGAATAGACCCTTTGATACTAGCGTTGTTTGCAAATAAATAACCAGACCAGTCAACGTAAAATTTCGCACCATTCGCTGTGAATGTTGTATCACCCACGTAAAATGGCAGGTATCCGGCT
>JGI24712J26585_10001726_pt1 | contig 18455 bp, 18 predicted proteins | sample BioPla3DNA2_FD_26585 | JGI IMG/M metagenome (IMG submission 26585) | reverse complement strand
CTCAGGTGAACCAGTATCACCTTCATGTAGTTTAAAATCATCAATTATTTGGTTTTTTACTTCTTTTGTTAACATTTTATATAACCTCCATTTTTATAATACACCTAAAGCTTAGTAATCGCCGAGGAACGTAAAACAAAGCATTAGGTAACTTAACATTACTATATTATCATACTTTACTTATTTTGTAAATATTTATGTCTAGATTTAACTCTTTTTATGTCAGAATTTATTTGATTAACTAAGGAGTCTACATCATTAAATTTGATTTCTCCTCTTAAATATTCTACAAAAATTAATTCAATATTTTGGTCATAAATGTTCTCAGAAAAATCGATAATATGAGTTTCAATTTTAAGTGAATTCTCATTAAATGTTGGATTATAACCAACACTTGTAGCACTAAGATACTTTATATTATTAACAATAGTTTCAGTACAATATACACCTGGTTTAGGCATTACATAATTTATAAGAGGTTGTATATTGGCAGTTGGAAAGCCTAATTTATTTCCTAGATTTTTGCCTGGAACAACTTTTCCAATAATTGAATAATTGCGACCTAATAATAATTTTACTTCTTGTAATAAACCTTCTTTTATCAATTTTCTTATTCTTGTACTGCTAATAATCTCATTGTTAATAGTGATTGGTTTTAAAACTTCAACGTCTATACCATAGGTTTTGCCAATTTTCTTAAGTAAATCACTGTCTCCTTTAGCTTTATAACCAAATCTATAATCATAACCAACTACAACTGACCTAACATTTAACTTATTTATAAGAATATCTTTAACAAATTCTTCAGGTGATAAATTCATTATTGCTTGATTGAATTCCATCTTGTATATTATTTCTACACCTAAATTATGCATTAAATCATATTTTTGCTCTATGGAACTTATTAGAGAAGGAGAGATTCCATTTGTAAATTCTTTTGTATGATTTTGAAAAAGCAATACTGAGCTTTTAAGACCTTTTCTTTCTGCCTTAGATATCATATTCTTAATTAAAACCTGATGTCCATAATGAATACCGTCAAAATTACCCAATGCTATTGCAGTTTGATACCTAGTTTCCATAAAACTGTCTAAATCTATTATTTCCATTTACTCACCTATTAAAACTTTTTTCATTCTTAAAACAAGTTTGTTATTGTATTTGTTTACTATGCCAATACCAATAAAATTATTAAAGCAATAAACTCTTATGTTTTTACCTTCTAAATTTCTAGATGAATCATCTATTTCCACAGGTACACCATTAACGAGTTTCTTGTAAAAATCTGAACTAAGAGTAATTTTATCCATATGACTTATGGAATCATCAATAGGTATCAAGGTATTTGTAAGCTCATTTTCGTTCATATTTTTAAGTTCTTCTATACTATATGAGTTTTCAATTTTAAAACTAGCAACACCCATTCTAATTAAGAATGACATATATCCATAGGTACCTAAATCTTTTCCAATATCATCACATAGGGTTCTTATATATGTTCCTCTCGAACATTTAGTATAAAATATTATCTCTTTATTATTAAAGTTATTAAGAATTCTTAAATCTTTAATAATAATTTCTCTTGCTTTTCTATCAATAACCTTTCCTTCCCTAGCAATTTCATATAATTTTTTTCCATTGACTTTTAATGCTGAATACATAGGAGGTACTTGATTAATAGTACCTTTAAATTTACTGAATGAATCAATAATCTCATTAGCTGAAACTACTTTTGTAGATGAATTAATAATAACTCCATCACTGTCTTGAGTATCAGTTTCATAATTAAGGGTTAATTCGCCTATATACTCTTTATCGGCATCTGAAAGGTATTCAGATATTCTTGTTGCCTTACCAATACATAAAGGCAAAACTCCTGTAGCATTTGGGTCTAATGTTCCTGTGTGTCCAACTTTTTTTGTCTTAAATATTTTTCTCATAATATTAACTGCATCATGGGAAGTCATATTTTTTGGCTTAAATAAATTAATAACGCCATTCACATAATCACCACATTTTTATAATTTGTTCTACAATTAGTCTTTCTGCATCATTTATGCTTTCATTAATAGTACATCCAGATGCTCTTTTGTGTCCACCGCCATTAAATGCAGAACAAATTTTTGATACATCAACAAATCTTTTGCTTCTAAGACTAATTTTTATTTCTTTTTCTTTATTTTCCTTTAGCAAGCATGCAACTTCTACGGGTTTAATATCTCTAATAAAAGATATAATCCCTTCAGTATCTTCCATTTTAGCATTTGCCTTCTTTAGCATATCTTGAGTTACCTTAACAGTTGCTATTTTATTGTCATTATAAGTTTTAAGGGTAGAAAAAGAACTTATAAATAAATTTGTTCTTTCGATACTTCTACTTTGGTATAATCGGATATTTATATCTGACTTATCAATTCCAGCATTTATGAGTGAAACTACAATTTCATGAGTTCTTGATGTCACATTATCATAAGAAAAACTGCCTGTATCAGTACTGATTGCAGTGTACAAGCATGTAGCAATCTCCTTATCTATTTGGATACCCATACCTACTAATAGATCAAAAACTAATTCACCAGTAGCTGCGGATTGTTCATCTACAATGTTTATATCACCGAATCCTGAATTACTTATATGGTGATCAATATTTATTACAAATTTTGAATTTGATACAATTGATTTAAATTTACCTAATCTATCAATATCACCACAATCTAAAACAACTAATAGATCTATTGGATCTTTTTCTTCATCTATATCATAAGTTCTTATCATGTGGATGTTTGGTAAGAACAAATAGTCACTAGGTATTTCATCAGTCTTAATAATATTAACATTCTTATTTATTTTTCTTAATCCTAAAGCCATTGCCAAAATAGAACCAATACTGTCTCCATCAGGATTGACATGAGAAGCGATATATATATTATTTGCAGTTGAAATTTTTTTAATTAATTCGCTTATTGTATTATTCATTACCTATATCCTTAGTTGCATCATTCTTATTAATTTCATCAATTAGTTTTGACATCCTGATTCCTTCTTCTATAGATTCATCCAGATAAAAAATAGGTTCAGGCGAATAACGTAAATCTATGCTATTTCCTATTTCTTTTCGTATAAATCCTTTTGCACTATTTAAGCCTTTAATAGTATCGAGTTTTTCTTCTTCATTTCCCAAAACAGATATATAAATTTTGGCATAACTTAAATCTCTAGTCACTTCTACTTTAGTTACAGTTGTCATAGTATTATTAATTCTTGGATCTTTCAAACCATTTAGAATTAGTTCAGATACTATTTTTCTTACTTCTTCGGAAATTCTATTGGTTCTCTTAATATTCATATTTACACCTCTATTTGTTTTCTACTTCTTTTAGAATATAAGCTTCTAATAGGTCTCCCTCTTTAATATCGTTGTAATTAGTTAATCCTAATCCAGCTTCATAACCTGACATTACTTCTCTAGCATCATCTTTAAACCTTTTTAATGATGAAACTTCACCCTCGTGAACAACTACATCATTTCTTAATAGCCTTATATTTGAATTTCTAGTTATTTTGCCGTCTAAAACATATATACCTGCAACTGTATTATTATTTGGCAATCTGAAAGTTGCTCTTACCTCAGCTCTACCTAATACTTCTTCTACAACTTTCGGAGCATGCATTCCTTTAACTGCAGCTTGAATATCTTCAATAGCCTCATATATAACTCTATATGTTCTAATATCTACTTCTTCTTTCTTTGCTGAATCTATAGCGTTTAGATTAGGCCTTACATTAAATCCAATTACTATAGCATTTGATGCGGAAGCTAACATAATATCATTTTCAGATATACCACCTACGCCACTATGAATTATACTAATGCGTACTTCATCAGTATCAAGTTTCTCTAATGATTGTGCTAAAGCTTCTATAGAGCCTCTGCCATCTGCTTTTATAATAATATTTAAATCTTTAATTTCGCCTTCTTTTATTCTTTCAAATAAATCATCTAATGAAACTTTATAAGATGAAGTCATTTGTTGCCTCAAGTGATCTTTTCTACTATCAGCTATTAGTCTGGCTTTTTTCTCATCTTCAACAGCATTTAGTATATCACCTGAATTTGGAACATCTGATAATCCTAATATTAATACAGGTGTTGAAGGGGTTGCTTTTTTAACTTTCTTTCCTTTATCATCGAACATAGCTCTAATTCTACCTGATGCAGTACCTGAAACTACGATGTCTCCAACTTCCAAAGTACCTTTTTGTACTAATACCGTAGCGATAGGACCCCTTCCTTTATCAAGTTGAGCTTCAATAATAGTGCCTACAGCTTTTCTATTAGGATTAGCTTTAAGCTCTTGCATTTCTGCAACTATTAAGATCATTTCTAATATATCATCAATACCTATATTTTGCTTGGCAGATATAGGTACTGTTATAGTATCTCCACCCCAGTCCTCTGGAACTAATCCATGTTCTACCAGTTCTTGTTTTATTCTATCTATATCTGCACCAGGTTTGTCAATTTTATTAATAGCAACTATAATAGGAACATTAGCAGCTTTAGCATGTGCAATCGCCTCAATTGTTTGTGGCATAACTCCATCATCAGCGGCAACAACCAGTATAGCAATATCAGTTATTTGAGCTCCCCTAGCTCTCATTGAAGTGAAAGCTTCATGGCCAGGTGTATCCAAAAATACAATTTTTTTGCCATTAATGTTTGAAGTAGAGGCTCCTATATGCTGAGTTATTCCTCCTGCCTCCCCTTTAGTAACGCTAGTGTTTCTAATAGCGTCTAATAATGATGTTTTTCCATGGTCAACATGGCCCATCACTGTAACTACTGGTGGTCTAGGTTTTAAGTCTTCTTCTTTATCTTCAAAGTCAAGTTCGAATTCATCATCTTCAGTTTCATCTGCACTTATTATATTAACTTCTACCCCAAATTCTTCAGCAATTATGGAAGCAACCTCTACATCAATGGTTTCATTTTGAGTTGCCATAACTCCCAGTGCAATTAACTTAGATATTACTTTAGATGAAGTAACACCTAACTTTTCTGCAAAATCTCTTACAATAATATTATTTTCAATATCTATGATTAAACCCTCTCCTTTATCATTCTGTTTATTATTATTGCTAATATTTTTTATTTTCTTTTTATTATGCTTTTTTGTAGTAACTATTTCTTTTTCTTCATACTCTTCTTCAAGAATATCATTTTTGTTTTCAACAATATCACTTGCTTCATCTTCTGTCAGTAGTTCTTTTATCATTTCTGCCTCTTCATCATCAATAGTGCTCATATGGCTATTAATATTGAGTTCTAAATCCTCTATGCGTTTAATTAATTCTTTGCTTGAAATATTTAATTCTTTAGCCAATTCATAAATTCTTATTTTCGTCATAAATCATACACCTCCTATTTTTGTCAAGGTGATCTTACTAATCCTCTATAACTTCTTTTAACTTGTCAAACACCTCTTCGCTAATATCAATTTCCAAACTTCGTGATAGTTTATTAGTTTTAGCCGCTTCTTCAAAGCATTCAATTGATGCACAAATGTAAGCACCCCGACCATTTGCCTTGCCAGTAAGATCAACAAAGACCTCATTTTCTTTATTTTTGACGATTCTTATGAGTTCTTTTTTTGGTTTGCCTTGACCACAAGAAATACATTTTCTTAAGGGTACCTTTTTAACTTTCATTATATCACCCCTATTCATCTATTTCATTATTTTGACTATCTAATATTTCCTTATCTTGATTGTTTATAAATTCATTGTATTGATTTTCTGATTTAATATCGATTTTCCAATTTGTTAGTTTTGCAGCAAGTCTAGCATTTTGTCCTTCTTTACCTATAGCTAAAGACAGTTGATAATCTGGTACAATTACCAAGGCTGATTTTTCTTTTTCACTTGGTATAACCTCAACAACTTTCGAAGGGCTTAGACTGTTAGCAATAAATTCTTCAATATTTTTGTTCCAAATAACAATATCTATTTTCTCCCCATTCAATTCATCAACAATTGCTTTTACTCTACTTCCTTTAAATCCAACACATGCACCTAATGGATCAACATCTGGGTCTTTGGAGTATACAGCTATTTTTGTCCTTGAGCCAGCTTCTCTAGAAATTGAAAAAATTTCGACGATTCCTTCATTAATCTCAGGTACTTCAAGTTCAAATAATCTTTTTACTAAATTTGCATGAGTTCTAGAAAGAATGATTTGGGGTCCCTTGTTTGTTTTCTTTACCTCAGTAATTATCAATTTAAGTCTATCGCCTTGTTTATATTCTTCTTCCTCAATCTGTTCAGATGGTGGTAAAACACCTTCTGTTTTACCAAGGTCAATATACACATTGTTTTTAGATATTCTTTGAATTTGACCAGTTATTATCTCATTTTCTCTATTTATAAACTCATCATAAATAACATCTCTTTCAGCATCTTTAATTCTTTGAATAACAACTTGTTTGGCAGTTTGAGCAGCAATTCTGCCAAAGTTTTTAGGTGTAATTTCTGATTTTACTATGTCACCAAGTTCATACTTATTATCAATCAATTTTGCATCGTCAAGAGATATTTCTAGTAACTCATTGTCTGGATTTTCTACAATATCTTTTACAGCAAATACTTTCACCTGTCCTGTTTCTCTATTCATTTCAACTAGTACATTTTGCGCAGAACCAAAATTTTTTTTATAACTAGATATAAGGGCTGATTCTATAGCATCAAATATTATATCCCTTGATATACCTTTTTCCCTTTCAATTTCATTAAGGGCTTCTATGAAATCCCCATTCATTTATATTGACCTCCTTAAAATTTCAAAGCTAATTTTACAAGAGANACAATGTCTCTTGGAATATTTATTAGCTCATTGGCTTCATTTAATATAATTATAAATTCATCATTGAACTCTTTTAAGTTTCCTTCAAGTAACTTTACTCCATCGTAAGATTTATATAAATTTACTATAATATCTTTACCAATATTTCTTTTTAAATCTTTATCAGTTTTTAAAGGTCTATCTAAACCAGGAGATGATACCTCTAAGTAATAGGCACTTGTAATTGGATCATCTTTATCAAGCTTGTCACTTAACAACTGACTTACTTTTTGGCAATCATCTAATGTGATTCCCCCTAATTTATCAATATAAACTCTTAAATAGTAACTACCAAACTCTTTAACATATTCAATATCAACTAATTCAAAGTCTAAGCTTTCTACAATTGGATTACAAATTTCCTTTACTTTGTTCAATATCTCCTTTTTGCTCATAATACACCTCCAAAAATTAACTAATCATTCTTACTTTAAAAAAAGCTTTAAATAAAGCATTAATAAGTTAGTTCTATGAATTAATTTGAAGGAAAGTTCGACTGTAAAGACTTAGTACAGTAGACTTTTCCTATTGGTTATAAAAAATCAAGAGTGGGAAGTCCCCACTCTTTGCCACTGAATCTATCCATTGTTTAAGTAATTATATCACTAATTATCAAATAAATCAAATACTAAATAGCTATAATCAAGCAATATTACAAACAATTATTAAATAATACTACAATAATATTATGCAAAATAATATTATTAAAGGTCATATATATTTTATGATTAATTAAGATATTACATACTATTAATCTCTTTTAATAGTTCTTGCAACAAATCATTTTCTTTAACCTTTTTGATAACCTTACCTTTTTTGAATATGAGGCCTTCACCATTGCCACCTGCTATTCCAATATCTGCTTCTTTTGCTTCTCCAGGTCCGTTTACCCCACATCCCATAATTGCAACTTTTATATTTTTATTAATACCAGCCAGACTTTTTTCAGCTTGTTCAGCTATTTCTATCAAATCTATATTGGTTCTGGCACATGTAGGACAAGAAATTAATTCTAAGCCTTCATTTAACAAACCTAAGGATTTCAGTATTTCTTTTCCAACTTTTACTTCTTCTACTGGGTTTCCAGTAAGAGAAATTCGAATAGTATCACCTATCCCCATAGATAATAAGGCACCTATACCTACAGAGGACTTAATGGTTCCTCTCCATGGAGTCCCTGCTTCAGTAATGCCTAAGTGTAAAGGATAATCACACACCTTGGACATCATTTTATACGCCTCAATGGTTAAAGGGACATTACTGGCTTTTAGAGAAATTTTGATATCTTCAAAATTAAGATCTTCTAGTAGTCTAATTTGTTCTAATGCGCTATAGACCATTGAATTTGCATTTACTCCATTATATTTGTCGAGAAATTCTTTCTTAATAGAGCCAGAGTTAACTCCAATTCGAATGGATAGGTTGTGTTCTTTACAAGCTTTCACAACTTCCTTTACTTTATTTAAACTACCAATATTCCCTGGGTTTATTCTTAAACCATCAACACCATACTTTATAGCTTCAAGAGCTAATTTATAATCGTATTGTATATCTGCTATGATAGGAATATTGATACCATTTTTTATACTCTTAATTGCTTTAGCGTCTTCTATTGAAGTAACCGCTGATCTTACTATATCACATCCAACCTCTTCTAACTGTTTTATTTGATTAACTGTACTGCTAATATCATTTGTTCTTGTATTAGTCATAGATTGAACGCTAATTGGATTATTTCCTCCAATAAGAACATTGGCTACTTTAATTACTCTAGTGCTTTTTCTATTCAAATATATCACCTACTGTAGTAAATTAATACGAATTAAATCTTGATATGTTACAACCAGTATTAAAGTTATTAGTAAAGCAAATCCTACCATATGGATAAATCCCTCTTTTTCAGGGTTAATTGGCTTTCCTCTTATTAACTCTACTAGCAAAAACATTATTCGACTTCCATCTAAGGCTGGTATCGGTAGTAAATTAAAAATTCCTAGATTAATACTAATGTATCCAAGTAGAATTAATAAATCTATAAAACCGGTATTTGCAGCTTCTCCAATAGCATTAATTACTCCAACTGGGCCAGAGATATCATCTGCAGAAAAATTACCTCTAAATATACCTGCCAGGAAATCAAATAAAAGTTTGATGAAATACCAGGTTAGCTCTATACCGCCTTTAATTGCAGTAGAAACAGAACTTTGATATTTTGGAGTTATGCCTATTATAGTTCTACCATTTTCTTGAATTGGTGTAATATTAAAATTTAATCTTTCTTCATTACGTAAAACTACTATTTTTATATTCTCTTCTGGGCTAGAATTACCTATAGCATCAGTAATCATATCCCAACTTTTAATTTTAATTCCGTTAATTTCTATAATCTCATCTTCAATCATAATTCCGGAATTTGCCGCAGGTGAATTTGCAGAAAAACCACCAACTATAGTGGAAGGTGTTCCAGAGATAAATGAAACGATTGAAAAAATAATAATAGCTAAAACAAAATTCATTATGGCACCAGCTGCAACAACAGAAATCCTAGCAAAAGGCGAAACATTGCTAAAACTTCTTGGATCGTCAGATTTTTCATCTTCTCCTTCCATTGCACAATAACCACCAATTGGTAATAATCTAAAGGTATATTTAGTATCTCCTTTTGTTTTTTGAAATAGTTTTGGTCCCATTCCTATTGAGAACTCATTGACTCTTATTCCTACTAGCTTTGCTACAGTAAAATGGCCCAATTCATGTAATAGTATTACTAATAGGAATACAAATATAGCAGCTATTGCTGTTTGCATCAAAACACCACCTTAATACGTGATATAATTAGGTTTTTTGCAGATATACAAAAACCTATTCAAGTGTTTCATCGAGGCTTGCTTCCTTATAAAAATAAATATTCTATAGAATAGTATACTACTGGTGCAGTTAAAATTATACTATCAAATCTATCTAGAATACCACCATGACCTGGAATAAGATTTCCATAATCTTTGATTCCAGTGATTCTTTTGATTTTTGAAGCAATTAAATCTCCTATTTGTGAAACGATTGAGGTTAGTATAGTCAATAGTATGATTCTCCATGAAAAACCTATATTAGCAAGTAAAGAATATATGGTTGTTAAAGCAACACTTCCAATTATCCCACCAATAAAACCTTCAACAGTTTTGTTCGGACTAATTTCAGGAGACAATTTTCTCTTTCCAAATAGATTCCCAGCAAAATATGCGCAGGTATCAGTTCCAAAAGCTATTATAAAAATTAACCATATATATTTTGTTCCTTCTAGTAACTTAATATGAAATAATAAAAAAGGTATGTAATAAATTCCTAATAAAGTTGTACTTATACTAGGCAAATCAATATTCTTTATAAATAGCAACATTAACAGAGATAGAATAATAGATATTGTGAGTATGAAACCTAATTGGTTAATATTTTGCAAACTAAAAATGAAGAACAAAGTAGACACGAAATATCCTAAAAGCTTAATTGGTTTCAGCTGTATCTTATTCATTGCATTATAAAATTCGCATAAACCTACTATTGAAATTAAGAACAAAGACACAGATAATAATATTCCGCCCTTATTAACTATAAAAATAAGTAAAACTACACCAAGTAAACCTGAAAAAAATCTAATACCAAGGTCTTTCACCTATATTCCTCCAAATCTTCTGCTTCTATTTTGAAAATCTATAATTGCTTCGTAAAGATGATTCTCTTTGAAATCTGGCCATAATACATCTGAATACCAAAACTCCGAATAAGCAATTTGATATAATAAAAAGTTACTTAATCTCTGTTCGCCACTAGGTCTAATTATTAAATCAGGATCAGGTTGCCCTCTAGTATATAAATAATTAGAAAATATATCTGTATTTAAATCTTCCACACTAATTTTACCCATTTCTATATCTTTTAAATATTCTTTTATTCCACGAATTATTTCATTGCGACCTCCATAGTTTAAAGCAATATTTAGTACCATACCTGTATTATACTTTGTTTTTTCAATCGCTTTAACAACTTCATTTCTTGGAGTTTCTGGGAGTTCACTAATATCACCAAGTATATTAATTTTAATGTTATTGTTGTGTAATCTCTCTAACTCAGCTCTTATATATATTACTAAAATTTTCATTAATCCGTTTATTTCATTTGCAGGTCTTTTCCAATTCTCAGTAGAAAATGCATATAAAGTTAAATAGCCAATTCCAATTTGATGGGCTGCTTCAACAATTTCAATTACTCTTTTCATACCTTCTTGATGTCCAAAATTTCTAGGTAAAGATCTTTTTTTTGCCCATCTTCCATTACCATCCATAATAATTGCTATATGCTTAGGAAGTTTATCTATATTAATATTTGACTTAATTCCCTTTGAATTTTTCATTATGAGGTCCTCCATTATGAAAACCCCTTCTATAGAAGGGGCGTCTATTACTATATTTCCATTAGTTCTTCTTCTTTCTTCTTAGTCACATCATCTACTTGTTCAATATATTTATCAGTTATTTTTTGCAATTCTTCTTCGGCTTTTCTAAGTTCATCTTCAGATATTTCCTTGTTTTTTTCAAGTTTTTTAATTTTATCTAATGTATCTCTTCGAGTATTCCTAATTGCAACTTTTGCATTTTCTCCATCTCTTCTTACTATCTTTGTTAAATCTTTTCTTCTCTCTTCTGTTAGTTGAGGAATTACTAGTCGTATTATTTTCCCATCATTTGATGGATTTAATCCCAAGTCTGATTTAAGTATAGATTTTTCAATAATAGGAATCATTTTTATATCCCAAGGTTGAATAGTTAATAATCTAGGTTCGGGAGCAGATACATTACTTACCTGTTTTAAAGGAGTTTGTTGTCCGTAATAATCAACCATAATCTTATCCAACAAACCTGTATTAGCTCTACCAGCTCTAATTGATTGAAGCTCTTCCTTATAAACGGAAATGGTCTTACTCATCTTTGATTCAGCTTCTTTAAGATGTTCTGAATACATATTATTCCTCCTTTATTTGTGTTCCGATTTTTTCCCCTAAAATAACTTTAACTATATTATATGGATTATCTATGCCAAATACTATTATTGGTATTTTGTTGTCCATACATAGTGATGTAGCTGTTGAATCCATAATTCCTAGTCCTAAATTAAGTATATCAATATATTTTAATGTGTCAAATTTTTTAGCATTTATATTAATATTAGGATCGGAATCATATACTCCATCAACACCTTTTTTACCAAGTAGTATTACTCCTGCACTTATTTCTGCCGCTCTTAATGCTGCAGTTGTATCTGTAGAAAAATAAGGGTTGCCAGTACCTGCGCCAAATATAACTACTCTTCCCTTTTCTAAATGCCTAATAGCCCTCCTTCTAATATAAGGTTCAGCTACTTGTTGCATTTCTATTGCAGTTTGAACTCTAGTAACTACATCTAAATTTTCAAGTGCATCTTGTAATGCCAAAGCATTCATTACAGTACCAAGCATTCCCATGTAATCAGAAGTTGCTCTATCCATATTTTTGGAAGTCCTTCCTCTCCAAAAGTTACCTCCACCTACAACTATAGCAACCTCTACACCCAAATTATGTATTTCCTTAATTTGCCTAGCTATGTTTAATACTGTTTCTGTATCGATACCAGAATCTTTACAGCCGGCTAATGCTTCTCCACTTAGTTTAAGAATAATCCTTTTAAAAATAGGCTCCATTTGTACACTCCTTTGTGAAAAGTTAGTGAAAAGGAGAACAACAAGTGTTCTCCTTCTTATATATTCATTTGCTTTGCTACTTCTTCTGCAAAGTTTTCTTCTTTCTTTTCTAAGCCTTCTCCAACCTCAAATCTTACGAATCTTCTAATCTTCAAGTTTTCTCCAATTTTAGAGATCTTTTCGTTTAAAAGGTCTTTAACTTTTTTATCTGGATCTTTGATAAAAGGCTGATCTAATAAACAGATTTGTTCATAGAACTTTTCTATTCTTCCTTCTACCATTTTTTCGGCTATATGATCTGGTTTGCCCTCATTTTTTGCTTGTAAAGTTAGAACTTCTTTTTCATGTGCTAATACATCTTCTGGAACTTCTTCTCTGCTAACATATTTTGGGTTTGATGCTGCAATTTGCATAGCAATATCTTTTACAAACTCTTTAAACTCATCAGTTTTAGCTACAAAGTCAGTTTCTGAGTTTACTTCAACTAAAACACCAATTCTACCGCCGTGGATATAAGCATCTACTAATCCTTCAGAAGCTATCCTACTTGCTTTTTTGGCAGCAGAAGCCAATCCTTTTTCTCTTAANAAATCTACAGCTTTATCTATATCTCCATTAGTTTGAACTAGTGCGTTTTTACAGTCAAGCATTCCTGCTCCAGTTCTTTCTCTAAGATCTTTAACCAAGGAAGCACTTACTTTCATAATACCCCTCCATTTTCTTAAAAATAGTAAGAGATTAAGGCTTGCTTAATTCTCTTACTGTCTTTTTACTCTTCTTCTTTAACATCCATTTGTTCACCTTGTCTACCCTCAAGGACTGCGTTAGCCATTGTTTCTGTTAATAGTTTAACAGCTCTTATAGCATCATCATTTCCTGGAATAACAAAGTCTACTTCATCAGGATCACAGTTAGTATCAACAATACCAATTACTGGTATTCCTAATATTTGTGCTTCTTTAACTGCTATTCTCTCTTTTCTTGGGTCCACAACAAATAAGACATCAGGTATTCTATTCATATTTTTGATTCCGCCAAGAAATTTTTCTAGTCTATCAGCTTCATGTTTTAGTTGGATAACTTCTTTTTTTGGAAGGACTTCAAAAATTCCATCCTCTTCCATTTTTTCCAACTCATGTAGTCTATCTATTCTTCTTCTGATAGTATTGTAATTTGTCAACATACCACCAAGCCATCTTTGGTTAACATAATGCATATTACATCTCTTAGCTTCTGTTTCGATAGCTTCTTGAGCTTGTTTTTTAGTACCTACAAATAGAACTTCACCACCATCTACGATAACATCCTTAATAAAGTTGTAAGCCTCTTCAACCTTTTTAACTGTTTTTTGTAAGTCGATAATGTAGATACCATTTCTTTCAGTAAAAATATACTGTGCCATTTTTGGATTCCATCTTCTTGTTTGATGTCCGAAGTGTACTCCTGCTTCTAATAAACTTTTCATTGTAATTACTGACATACTATTCACCTCCAAGTTATTTTCCTCCACTCTCATCATCTACTTTAGGACTCATAATGAGCACTACCCTTAATATCCAAGAGTGTGTGTAATCACTATAGCATTATAACATAATGATTTGCTATTATCAACAATTTAATACTAAAATTTTACATAAAAAAAGGATAGATTCTATCCTTTTACTTTTTCTAATTCGTCAATTATTTTATCATTTAGTATTCTTATATGGGTTCCTTTCATACCAAGTGATCTAGATTCTATAATACCAGCACTTTCTAATTTTCTTAATGCATTAACAATTACTGATCTAGTTATCCCAACCCTGTCAGCTATTTTACTAGCTACTACTAAGCCTTCATTGCCATCTAATTCATTAAAAATATGTTCTATAGCTTCTAATTCTGAATAAGATAGAGTACCAATTGCCATTTGAACAACTGATAATTTTCTTGATTCTTCTTCAATTTCTTCAGTTTTAGACCTAAGTATTTCCATACCAACTATTGTAGCACAATATTCAGCAAGGATTAAATCAGATTCATTAAACTCTATTCCAAATCTTGCTAGTACTAAAGTTCCTAATCTATTGCCACCACTTAGTATTGGTATAATTGTTGATATTTTACCAGGATTAAAGCATTTTGTAATATTATCAAAAACACAATCATCTTCGTTCAATAAATTTTCATTTGTTTCAGTATAGGTTAGTAACTTGTCATTATAAGATTTTGGGAATCTTCGTTCTTTTACTACCTCAGAACTTACTATATCACACTCAAATCCATCAAGTAATGCATAACCTAAAACTCTACCTTTTTTACTAGAGATATATACATTTGCTTCAAGTACATCACTTAATATTTTGCTTAGTTCCAAAAAAGAAACAGGGTTTGAACCATAGCTTTGAAGCGTTTTGTTAACTCTTCTAGTCTTATGTAAAAGATTTTTCATTTATATCCTCCTCAAGTATTGAAATCTATTTTATAAATAATTGCAAGGAGGCGAAAAGATATCTCCACTTCAATAAGTGGGAAGTACCTGTTTAGTAATAAATAAGTGGTACATTTATTTCTCGCCTCATTGAAATCTTATTACTAATATTTGTTACATTAATAGGATACTATAAATTTTACAAAATGTACAGAAAATTTATAATATTTATTCTTTTGTTCTAGAATAACCACATTCTTTATTGGTACATCTTATTATAGTTTTAGTTTTAGTTCTTTTAATAATCATGTTTTCCTTACAATTAGGACACTTTTCTTCTATAGGTTCATCCCAAGACACGAAGTCACACTCAGGATAATTGCTACAACCATAAAAGGTTCTTCCTTTTTTTGATCTTTTCCTAACTATTTCTCCATCGCATTTAGGACATTTTACATTTATTTTATCTAGAATTGCTTTAGTGTTTTTACATTCAGGATATCCTGGACAAGCTAAAAATTTACCATAACGGCCATTCTTTATAACCATATTCCTACCACATTTTTCACATACTATATCTGTTTCTTCATCCTTTATTTCTATTTCTTCAACTTCTTTTTCTGCTTTAACCAAGAATTTATGAAACTCTGCATAGAATTGTTTGACTATGTCTTTCCAAGAAACATTTCCCAATGCAATATTATCTAACTCGTTTTCTAGATTTGCAGTAAACTCTTCATTTATAATATCACTAAAATACTCTATTAAAATATCATTTACTATTGATCCTAAATCAGTTGGATAGAAATATTTGTTTTCAAGGCTAACATAGTTTCTAGCAAGAATAGTTGTTATTGTTGGTGCGTAGGTACTAGGTCTACCTATACCTAGTTCTTCTAATGTTTTTATTAATGATGCCTCCGTATATCTTGCCGGTGGCTGAGTAAAGTTTTGTTTTGGTATGATTTCCTTTACTTTAAGGACATCCCCTTCTTCTAAATTTGGAATACTCATGTCTTTTACTTCTTCATCAGAAGTTATATAAACTTTTAGGAAGCCTGGAAAAACGAGTTTAGAGCCAGTAGCTCTAAATAAATAATCATTACTCACAATATTTGCGCTTATAGTATCATATTGAGCTTCTTTCATTTGAGAGCCTATAAATCTATCCCATATTAACTTATATAGTTTAAACTGATCTCTTGATAAGTATTCTTTTATACTATCAGGTGTAAGAGCAATATTTGTTGGTCGAATAGCTTCATGAGCGTCTTGTGATTCCTTTTTTGATTTATTACCATAGCTTTTCCCACCATTTGAATACTCTTTTCCATAGTTATTTATGATAAATTCTTTTACAGGATTAATTATCTCGTTAGAAATTCTTGTAGAATCTGTTCTCATATAAGTTATGAGTCCAGTGACTTCACCTTTTTTTAAATCTATACCCTCGTATAATTGCTGTGCTAAACTCATGGTCTTCTTAGTTGAAAAGTTTAACTTTTTTGATGCGTCTTGTTGCAATGTACTAGTTGTATAAGGAGGGTACGGGTTTCTTTTTCTTTTTCCACGTTTTATATTAAACACTTTAAAATCATTTTCATCTAAAGATTTTAAAATACTGTTAACTTCCTCTTCGTTATTTAATTCTTTTTTTTCTTCAATACTATTTACTATTTTTCCAATAAAATTAGCTTCAAAGTCTTCCTTTCCTTTTGATAGATTTGCTTTAATAGTCCAATATTCTTTAGCAATAAAACTATCAATTTCTTCTTCCCTATCACATATGAGCTTGACTGTAACTGATTGGACCCTTCCTGCACTTAAACCCTTTCTTACTTTTTTCCATAATAAGGGGCTTATTTTATAACCTACTAATCTATCTAATGCTCTTCTAGCTTGTTGAGCATCAACTAAATCTATATCTAGACTCCGTGGGTTTTTGATGGAATTTTTAATAGCATCCTTGGTTATCTCGTTGAATTCAACTCTAATTTTATCATTAGTATCAAGACCCAGGATATGGGCTAGATGCCATGAGATTGCTTCTCCTTCTCTATCAGGGTCAGTTGCCAAATAGATATTTTCTGATTTTTTTGCCTCTTTTTTTAATTCTTTAATTACTGGTCCTTTTCCACGGATAGTTATATACTTAGGTTCAAAATTATTATCAATGTCTATTCCTAACGTGCTTTTAGGTAAATCCCTAACATGACCAACTGATGCTACTACTTTATAATTTCTGCCTAAAATTTTTCCAATTGTTTTTGATTTAGCAGGAGACTCTACTATTACCAAATTCTTTGCCAAAATTACACCTCCATACTTCCTAGCAAGTTGTAAAAGTTCTTGCAGAAAGTTCCTTAACTAGTCCTTTTAATTCTAATATAGTTAGTATGCTAATCACACTAGAAATATCCATACCCGATTTTAGAGAAATTAAATCAGCATGTATAGGACCTTCAAGTATTAAATTAATTATTTTTCTTTCATCTTCGCTAAGATTAGATAAATCTATATCATTTTTTTTATTTTCTTTCATCTTCAATTGCAATTCGTAAATTTCTTCTAAAATATCGTCAATACTTAATAAAGGTTTAGCTCCATCTTTTATGAGTTTATTAGTTCCACTACTATAAATACTATTAATATTACCAGGTAAGGCAAAAATTTCCTTCCCTTGTTCAAGAGCATGATGAGCTGTTATTAGGGAACCAGATTTTTCTTTTGCTTCTATCACCACAACACCACATGATAGTCCAGCTATTATTCTATTTCTTTGAGGGAAATTATAATTAAATGGTTCTGTGCCAAGTGGAAATTCTGTTAATATTAAACCATTTCTTGATACTTCATTATATAATTTCACATTTGACTTAGGATAGATCTTGTCAAGTCCATTACCAAGTACCCCTATAGTTTTACCCCCCAATTCTACAGTAGTCCTATGAGCAATAGAATCTATTCCAGTTGCTAGTCCACTTACAATGGTCACACCTAAGTTAACCAAATCCTTAGTAAATCTTTCACATGCCCATTTTCCATAAGGAGTTGCTTTTCTAGAACCTACTACACCAATAGCTATGTCACTTTCAAGAGTGTAATCACCCTTTACATAAATTACAACTGGTTTATCAAATACATTTATTAAGCTATGAGGATATTCATCATCAAGTATCGTAATTACATTTATATTATATTTATCGATATTTGAAAATATCATTTCTATAAATTCTATACTTCTATGTCTTATTATTTTATTAACAGTTTCTTTTTTCAAGAATCCGCATCTTAGTAATGTAATTTCATTTATGTACCATAATTCACACAAATCATCAAAATATTCATATAATTTAATAATGATATTATTACTAATTCCCAAATTATTTAACCAAATTAGAATATTTCTTTCAGAT
>JGI24712J26585_10001722_pt1 | contig 18479 bp, 19 predicted proteins | sample BioPla3DNA2_FD_26585 | JGI IMG/M metagenome (IMG submission 26585) | reverse complement strand
AGCGAGTAGAGGAATGAGGTGAGGTGCGCACCACCGAACCGATTCCTCGATTGTTCTAGTTAATTCATAATCTTGTATTATAAAATAACTTAATTATGTATATTAAAATATAGAATATATTTAAGATATAGTTAAATAATGTAACTTAATAATATCTAAACAAATACAATATAAAATTCTTTTTCCTAGAGTAATAAGTTCCGATATTAATTAGCTAATATAAAAACACTAAATTAAAAAGTTTTAGAGAATAAATAAACTTAATAAAATGAGAAAATTAATGTTATTGTAAAAATTTATCGGAAAAGACTTATGGAATAACATATTTTATTTCCCTGATAAAATTCTAAATTATGTTGTTATATTAAAAATAGTCAAATGAAATTGTAATAACGTATTTTCTTTATAATAAAACAAAGAAAATAACTTAAATATAATATAACGTGAGACAAAGGAACTGCATAAAAGGAAATTATGTTAGATTTAACTTGCACTTTAGAACTATGAAACTGCACACAAAGAATCGAAATCTTAACCGAAGCGGAATAATAAGACCTTAGGCAGTCGGCAGTCTACCGTAGGCAGTTGCTAGTTTATCTAATAGAAATTACCTTAAAATTCATCAAAATCACAACTTTGCTAGGCAGTCCACTCTAGAATCGATTTTAAGGTGTCTAGGAGCTTCTCTACGAGCTTTTAGCGCCTTCTGAGTATAATTCTATACCAAGAACCTAAACGAGCGTACAGAGCCTTCTAGCCCCCTTAGAATTGATTTGTATTTTTGGCACTTAAGATATAAAAATAAGGAAGTTGGATATTCTAAATAAATTTCAAAAACACTCAAGGAGAAATAATGCTAATATATACTTTTGAATAAATTCCATTGATTCTAAAAAAGGGAAACCAAAGAAAGGATTTTCCCTTTCCTATTGTCAAAAATAATAGAATTAAGTCCAAATTTTTATTGAAATCACAACTTTATTAGACGATTCACTCTAGAATCGATTTTAAGCCCTCTAACAGCCCCTCTACGAGCTTTTAGCGCCTTCCGAGTATAATTCTATACCAAGAACCTAAGCGAGCGTACAGAGCCTCCTAGACCCCTTAGAATCGATTCTAGAAAATTACATATTATATATAAAAACTATTGACAATACAACATATAAATTATATAATACAAATAAAACAAAAAAGAAAGAGAAATAAAAATGTGTCGTTACACAATTAATAAACAAATCGCACAAAAATTTCATATTCTTGTAAATGAAACAACTCCTACTACAGAAGACTATAAAACTAATTTTATAACCTTACTAAAAAACGGTATTGTTTTATCTGACCCTAAAAAAGCCACGAAATCTTATACAGAAATGCTCATTAGTCTATTCGGGGTAAATACCAAAGCCATAAATTCTACATTCTTCCAAAATTTTGAAGAAATAGAAAGTTTAAGCGATTTAACTAAAAGAATTCTACAGTTCATTAACTACCTAACCATTAATGATGAAGGAATTCCAAGCTTCATTCCAAATAATAAACCAGAAGCAGTAGAATATATTAAAAATAATTTTACTGTTATTGAAGTTATTTCTGAAACAGATTTTAAACAAAAGGTTCTAGATTTAATTAATTCTGGGGTTGCCCTTTCAGATGTTGAAAGTATATTTTCTATATTTGAATTCTTCGACTGGAATTTTATAGAATCTAAAAATAAAGAATTCAATATTCGATACTATGTTAAAAATAATATTATTGTTGAAGATATTGATACTTTCTTTGCTTCTCTTTACTGTATTCTATCTGATAAGACTACTTTTGTTAAAAATGATTTCTTTGATACTCCCCTTACTAGCAGTACTAATATTGAAAAAGCAATTCAATTCATTAAGAATTATACAGAACAATATGGTATTTTAAAATTCGCTTCTAATATTAGACGTTATCGAGATGTACTACTTTTCTTACGCTCTGAAGGCGATGAAAAATATAAACCTCTTTTTAATAAAATTCTTAGATTAAACAAGAAATTTAATAATCCTAAAACTTATCCTATTAGTACTAAATTATCTGATACTAATTTCACAATCTCACAAGAAGATTTAGATAAATATTTAGAATCAGCTAACATCTATCAACTTATTAGATATTATAATATTCTTACTTCTTCTATTACTCAAAACGGAAAATCTTTCCCTTATGTTTATAAAATTCGTAATGGTAAGACTTTTGTTAAAGAGGAAGAAAAACATAAAAATGTTCCTTTACTTTTTGAACGAAGAAATTCAGTCCTTTCAGCTATTAAGAAAAAATATGATTTCACTGGTATGAAATTCTATATTCCTAAAAATCAAAAAATCGGAATGCCAACTTCTGAAAAGAATTTTATCGGAGATATCCCCTTCGGCTCTTCTATTACAATGGATAAGAAATTTAACTTCGGTATTTATTGGGAAGGTCAGCCTAACCAACATATTGATTTTGATTTAAGTTTTGCAGAAGATTCTGGAGAAGTTGCTAGTTGGGACAATGACTACAATATTGAAGATTCTCTATATTTTTCTGGAGATATGACATCTCTTAATGATAAGGGATATGCTTCTGAAGTATTCGCTGTTAAAGATTCTTCTATCTCTGGTTTCTTTACTAATACATTGTTTAGCAATAATAGTGAAATAACTCCGTATGAATACACATTCTTCATTAGTTCGTATAATAAAGATAATGTAAATATTATTGATAACGGAGATAAAATTTATCTTTCTGGTAAATCTTCACTTTCCCAAAACAATAGCGAAACAATTGCATACCTAGACAATAATACAGTGTATTTTGTAGGTAGTGGATTCCAAATGGGAAGAGTTGCTAATTATTCTCTTATTAATAATATGCGTGAATTCTACGCTAATAAGTTAAATAATATAATGACTCTTAACAAGCTCATTCCTTTCCTCGGTGGAACAATTCTTGAAGAATATAGGGAATCTGATGATAATATTATTAATTTAGATTTAGGTAATATCACTATGGAAAAAGTTACTTCATTGTTTGCTTGAGGAATAATATAAGAAAAAAAGAAGTATGTGTTTTACTTCTTTTTTCTGTAAATAAATGTAAACTTCTTTTTATAAAAACTTTATATCTATTGATAATAATAATGCTATAATAAAGAGAAGACGAAAATATGAGTTACAAAAGAAACAATACTACTTTAAAACTCATAAGAATAGGAGAAATAAAAAGATTGGACAAAAGTTTAGAACAAAAAGAGAATAAAATGAAAAAAGAAATCTGGCGAGATATTGCTGGATATGAAGGGCTGTACCAAGTTAGTAATATGGGACGTGTGAAAAGTTTAGAGAGAATTATCACGAGGAAGAACGGAAAAAAGCAAACTATTAGGGAACGAATTTTGAAGCCGAGGGCAACACCTGACGGCTACTTGCAACTGCACCTTAATAAAAGTGGTAAGAGAAAATTTTTCTTTGTTCATCGTCTTGTCTGCGAAGCCTTTCATAAAAATCCTAAAAACAAGCCTTGCGTGAATCACATAGATGAGAATAAAGCAAATAACACCGCAAGTAATCTTGAGTGGTGCACTTATGAAGAAAATAACAACCACGGTACACATAACACAAGAGTTGCTAAAGCCCTAAGCAAGTCTGTATGTCAATACACTGTAGAAGGAGAGTTTGTTAAAGTTTGGCAATCAACTCGTGAAGCTGAAAGACAACTGGGAATTTTCTCAGCAAGTATCAGTGCAGCTGCACTTGGCAAAATAAAAACAGCAGACGGCTACGTGTGGAAATATGTTGATGAAGAAAAATAATATAGATTATCAATAAAAAAGGCTAATTTATTTATTCGTCTTTTTATTTTATACAAAAACTTCAAAAAAGTTCTCGACATTCCTTTTGTTTTGTGATATTCTATAATTAATTAGAAAGATAAAATGATTCGGTGTCTGATTGGTCAGGATTTAGTCTGCAAAACTAACATAAGGTGGTTCGAATCCACTCCGAATCTTTTCCCAAAAAACTCTTGACAAAATAGGTCAAGAGATATATAATAATAATATATTTAAAATAAATAAAATACTTTTGAAAAATAATTTTAAAAAAGTTTCAAAAAGTACTTGACTTTAAAAAGATATTATTATATAATATATATTGTAAATAAGCTCCTGTAGTTTAATAGGTAAAACACTCGGTTTATACCCGAGGTGGCGAAAGCTGTTCTCCAGATTAGAGAATGTTCTAGGTTCGAGTCCTAGCGGGAGTATTAAATTTCTGCTTACCCAGAATAAGACCAAGAGATTGATGTCTGGCTCTGCGTGGAAAATTATTTAACAACTTTCTTATTTATACTTTATTGGAAATGCCTACGAGGTGAAATAAAGTTTTGGTGAGAATTAAAATGTTTATCTGAAGTAAAGATAAAATAGTCACTGTGGTCTCTGACGAAAAATAATCTTGGAATGTTAGTATACATACACATTTCTTGTACCACAAATGATATTTATTATTATATAATATATATTGTAAATAAGCACCTATAGTTTAATAGGCAAAACAATCGGTTTATATCAGACATAGCGAAAGCTGCTCTCCTAATTAATGGACTTTCTAGGTTCGAATCCTAGAGGAGAGTTTTACTAATAAATTATTAGTAAAAATAAATTATGATAAGACACACTGTTCTTTAAGGAATAATTAATTCCTTATTACGAGAGAAAATGGTTAAGGATATTGCAGAAAATAGTTCCTCTGAATTTATAATTGGGCTTGATAGTACTATTAGCAAATCCTAGAGAGTTCGATTCTTTCTTCTCTCATATATATAATTAATAAATAATTTTAAAAAAGTTTCAAAAAGTACTTGACTTTAAAAAGATATTATTATATAATATATATTGTAAATAAGCTCCTGTAGTTTAATAGGTAAAACACTCGGTTTATACCCGACACAGCGAAAGCTGTCCTCCAGATTAGAGGACGTTGCGAAAGCTGTCCTCCAGATTAGAGGAGGTTGTTCTAGGTTCGAGTCCTAGCGGGAGTATTATATATATTATGTCTGTTTAGCATAATGGCAATAGCGCTCTTAGTCAAAAGAGAGATACAAGTTCGACTCTTGTAACAGACCGAAAAGAAGCGTAAATCGCTCACTTGGATAGTACTTCTACGGGAGCTATTCAAGTTATATTTATGGAAGATTACTCAAGCGGTTAAGAGGATAGTCTAGAAAACTATTAGGCGTGTAAACGTGCACAGGTTCAAATCCTGTATCTTCCGTTGTGAATATACTTAATATTCACAAAATCAAAATTCATTTTCATATTACCTTTGATATTAATAAAATCTATAAAAGGTGATATTTTACAAAACTCTCTCTTTCTTCGACAACGGTTAAAAAGAAAGAAAAATCTTTCACAATTAAAAGAACCGTAGGGACTACGGGAATAGCTTGGTAAAATAGTGTAACCGCTGTTGATTAGTAAGCTAATCAATAAGTCAGCACTTTACCCAAGAAGCTCCTACCTCTAAGTGTTAGCGTAGGTAGGAGTAGTTCACAGAAAGAAAAATCTTTCATAATTACGGATAGTTTAGAAATAATATAACTATCCTATCTTATTCTCCTATGGTGTAACAGGAAAGCACAACGTCCTTCTAAGTCGTCAGTATCAGTTCAAATCTGATTGGGAGAATTCGTATATATAATAAAATATAAATAATATATATATACGAGCCTTCATTGTAAAAGTTAAAATTCTCTTTTCGTGGAAATAACGCACGTTATTTCCTTCTTTCTTTGGAAGATTACTCAAGTGGTTTAAGAGGGCGATTTACTAAATCGTTAGGCGAGTGAATCTCGTGCGGGAGTTCAAATCTCCCATCTTCCGTTTAATAAAAATATAAATATATGGGTGAGTAGCAAAGTGGAAAATGCGGCAGACTGTAAATCTGCTCCTTCGGGTTCGTTGGTTCAAGTCCAACCTCCCCCATTCTNCTTTTAATTTTAAGTGTCTCGTTTCCTCGAGACGTTTTTTGTTTAATAAAGGTAAAAAAGATATTATATAATTGATATATTAATAAACATTTTATAAAAAAGAGAGGTAAATGTATGACAGATGAAAAAGAAAAATTCCATATATAAATAAAAAAGACTAGATAATATTATTTCTCTAGTTTTTTATATATAATGCTAAAATTCTAAGGTGTGATTTGTACTATATTAGGATATAGCCTAAATTTGTAGGATTTATAGGTTTTCTTTGCCATTTTTATTTATTTTATCACGTCTTCCTATATTTAACTAATTATAGTATATAACAATGTCAAAGTTATGTCAAGGCCTCTTTTTCATTTTTGTGGTATAGTTGAAGCCCTTATATCCCACACCTTAGAGGTGGGGTATTACGGGCTAGTTGATAAATAATTATTGAAGAATAAGTACAAATATGATANTATATATATAAATATAAGAATTAGAGAGGTAATATATAATGACTGCTAANCAGAAATTGTTGCAAGGANTTGAAGAATTAGAGAGCTTCCCAAAAACTTTGGATAATCCTTTTAAACGTGTAAACTTTATCCAAAAAGAAAAAGTTAAAGAATTGGTTTCTAGCCTTATATTTGAAGAACCTCCTGTAGTTCCTTATTTTGTAGCTGAATATATTAGAGAAACAATTAATTTATCTTTAGTAGAAGCTCTGACAAAATCTGATATGCCCAATATTGTAAGACAATGGCTATTCTTAGAAGAGTCAAATCAAGAATTGTTCGCTTTATCAAGAAGCAAATTTCCACCTCTTGTAGATGAAGATTTCGACCGTAAACGTCAATATAGAGTTTATAATGAGGTATCAAAAAATTACCTTTGTTTATCTTTTGATAATAGCCTAAGCTGGGGAGCAAAAGGAACTTCTTATACAGATTTATTTACAGAATATGACTTGGTTAAGTTTGGTATTATTAAAAAATCTATTACAGAGTTAGATGATTCTACAATTGTAACAGTAGAATTAGGAGAATAATAGATTATGAACGTAATGCTATCTATACAAAATTTGTCAACGATAGCGTAGTAGGTCACTAAAGACTCTGAAGAGGACTTAGAAGACTAAGAAAAAGGAATTACTTACTAATGAAAGATTTTACTACCGATTTATACGAACTTGCTGATTTTATTGAAAGTTATAGGAATATTAAAAATATTCTTTCTACAGAAGCTATGCTTTGTATAGATACAGAAGATTGTAATGATATTACACTAACTGATTCAGATACTCCTAGAATTAATTTGGATATGATTTTACGAGAGTCATTGGAGAAAAAATTAGAGGAAATAGAAGCAACTATTAACTCCTATGAATATACTTACGAACAAAAAGAAAATTGTATATCTATTGATAAAGAATTAGAAGATAGACTTTTTAGTATTTGTGATTTAGCTGAAAAGTATGCAAAGACTTTTGAGCTTATTAATGAAAATAATAATGGGTGTTCATATATGATAACTGCCGGTTTTGGTGATAGTGTGATTGCAGATGAAGAAGAACAGAATATAATTACAGAATTTCTTAGAAGAAAACTTATAAAAATAGAATCTCAAATAAATGAGTATGAATATACAATGAGTAATTTTTATCAGAAATAAGAGCCTTTACTTTATAAGGTTCTTTTTTATGCGAATAATGTTCTTATTTTTTAAAGTGAAATTGTTATTAGAATATGTAAAAATATTTATCAACATTCAGTAAAAATATTTGTATAAAAACTTGCTAAAAATCTTAGTTTTTATGCCCATAAAAATCAATTCTGAGAGCAAAATTTAGTCGCTCAAGTACAGTACATCATAGGCGTTAAAAACGGACAAAAATAGGGCAAAAAACCTGCAAATTTCTTCGATATAACGTATACAAAATCAACGAGAGGATTTTTCTAAAATGCAAAATTTTACGTATTTTTCGATAAAATTTATAAAATCTCTTGACAGTATAACATATATATTATATAATATATTCAGAAAGATGAAAGAGAGAATTAAAAATGAAATTTGCAAACTCAAAAGAATTTATTACACAATTGGAAGAAGTAAATGATTATTTTATATTAGAATCTGTAGTGAAAGCTTTGGATATTACTTCTCATAATTTTGAAGTAGCAGATACTTTTGTTGAAATGTATAAAAATCAATTTACAACAGAAGACTATTTAGTTCTAGTTCCAAAAAATTGTGTTAAAAACTTCTTAGTTACATTAAACGATACAATGGAAAGTCTTTATTAATATTGACAAATTACTCATAATATGATATAATAAGAATATTGAAAGATAGGTAAAATGAATTCAGAATCAACTAAACTATTACAAGAATTAAAATCACGTAAGGAATATAAGCTTTATATTCCTTATTTGTCTCTTCAAAGAGAATTATATGACGGTTTTCAGCTGTTATATTTCTTTAATAATGGGAATGGTGCAAGCGTTACTTTTCACCATTATTCTTCTGGTCTAGAACTAGCAATTCTAAAAGGTTCTTTAGATAGAAGTTCAATTACAGAAGAAAAAACAAATATTTCGATTAATGATGTCTATTTATTATTAGACAAATTAAAAAATAAATAAAATTATAAATAGAAAGTATAATATAAATATTATGAAATTTGATGATTTTTTTGAACAACTAGCTCAAGCAGTCGACCAACTAGAAGAACACTATCAAGATAATCCATTTATCACAGAGATTAAACACCCTTCAGAAGCTCAACGTAAAGCTATGGAAGAAGCTTCAAAAGCTTTTAACCGATTCACTTCGCAAAAACATTCTGGAAATACTCCAGTAGTTATTAGCCCAGAATTAGATTCTCTGATTAGAGAAGGTAAAGAAAAACACTTGAAAGTTTTCGAGATTGTCCCAAGTTCATTTACAGAAGAAGATTTTGATAAATTATATAAAGCTTGGAAACTATTCCCTAACTATTATGTAACTAAAAAACTTTTCTATGGAGTAAGTGAACAAGCTCCTAATCATATTATTATTAAAGGTGCAAATAGCAAACCTACTCTTACGAGTGAGTTGTCAATGTTCAACGAAGACCAATTGTTTACAAAAGAAGAAACAGAAGCTATTACTGATTCTCTTCTAAAAATTGAATGGAAACCAGTTCAATTGTAAACAATTTTTCTAAATATAATATAAATAAAAAGGACGAATCGAAATCGTCCTTTTATTTTTTATTCATATTTCTTTTATGAATAGTAAATTTTTTATGAACATCTTTAGCAGAAGGAAGATTATTTTCAGTATTTAAGATTGGTAATTCTTCACCATTCCAAATCTTAACAATATCAATTCTATTTTCGTCTTTAAATTCTTCAGTAAGAACTATATTATTCATAGGATTAAATACTTGTTCTTTATTAATTTTCAAATCTCCTAAAATGCCTTTAAGATTGTTTTGTTCTTCTGGAACTAGGGTGTCATTAATAATAGGGTTAGAAATTTTTAGTACATCTTTGAAAAATCTAACAGAAGGGACTTTCGTATATACTAGTGTTTTTTTGTTAATCTTTCTTAATTGGAAAAATTGTATAATAGAAACATTTTCCCAAAAATAATGTTTTACTAAGAATGTTGGGAAGCCTTCAGATGTTTTAAGAGTAAATCTACCTTTAATAGTTTCATCTTCAGCCGTCTCGAAAGATACTTTAATAAATCCGTTAAGTTCGTACTTGTTTAAGATATTTTGAAATTTGTTAAAGAATTCAAAACTTCCTAAAACTAACTCTCGAGGAAGTTCAAAGTAATGCCAAGAATCTTTTGGAAATTTAACGTCTTCTAATCCTTTTGAAATTTGGGATAAGTGAGTCTTTTCTAGGAAATTAAAATCTTCTTCTGAAAATTTGATACCTAAATCTTTTTCAATATCTTTTGTCCCTAGATTTCCTAATTTAATAATCATTTTTTATTTATCTCTCTTTCATCTTTATGATTATATTATATACTATATATAATATAAAGTCAAGAAAAATATATATAAAATAAAAAACTATTGAATTTTTCGTTATATTATTATATAATATACTTATGAATAAATTTTTTATAAGAGGTAAAGAGAAATGAAAGCTATTTTGGATAAATTTTTAGAAACACAAATCCTATCCGTTGATAAAAATAAATTTCTATCATATCTAGAAAAACAGCTCCCAGAAGATAATTACTTAGAAGCAATTTTAGAATTTGTTGAAATTTCTGAATTAGAAGAATGGTTTCGTTCTGATGTTAACATTCTAGAAGATAAATTTCGTATTTATTCAGAAGTAGAACTCTTAAAACTTTGTGAGGAAATTTACCCAGTTCTTAATCAAAAACTAGTAAATAGTACTGTTAAATCTTTTATTGATAAAGATAAACTTCTAAAAGAATTTTCTTATAAAATGGAACATTCAGATAAAACTGGTTTATACATTGAACGTATTGACGAATTTTAATTACGTGGAATTACTTTAGAGTGGTCACTAAATTTTATGAGAGCTGAAATTCTTCTAAGGGTTGAAGACGAAAAAGTCTTTATCCATACAGCAGAGGGAAAAGTCCTAGAATACGGCAAAGATGACCTTTCAGATTTACTAGAAAACACAGTATGCTTAATCGAGGTTAAAGAGAACAGTGTTCATATTATATTAGGTAACGAAAAAGTATACTCATTATTGGTTGAATTAGATGAAGTTATTGATAAGATTCGTGTAGCAGACAACAAAACTATCGAAATCTTTACAGTAGAAGACAAAGTCTTAAAATACGGCAAAGATGATATCAAAGATGTTCTAGATAGAACAATTGCTCTAATCGGTATTTGGAATGGAGACGTTGCAATTCACTTAGAAGACTAAAAAATAAAAGGAATAGTAGACCTATTCCTTCTTCTGTATGTATTATAATAATGTATGGTTTCGTAGATAATGATATAATAGTCCTGAATATTTACCTAATTCCGTAGGATAATATGTCATATATAAAAAGATATAAATAATTGATACCAAAATTACAATTGTTATCTTTTTTAACCAGTCCATATGAATTCACCCCCTTTATAGGAAATATCTATATGAAAGAATTACATTTAGAAAAAATATCACCTATTGATAAAGATAATATTATTGTCGATGATTATTCTATTCTTGTAGAATCTAATAGAAATATAAGAAATTATTATCTACTTCCCGATTCTTTGAGAGAAAACTTTTCTTTTACACTAAACCCATTTTCTAATAAAAAGAAAAGGAATTATATAAAAGAACATTATAACTTTATTTGTAAAAAAGGATATTCATATAAAATTAAAAATATAAATCCATATAATATATCTAATTTAGATTTTGCTGATAGTAAACTATATTATGTACAATTTGATATTTGTGGAGATTCGATATATTTAGAATACGATAAATTGAATAGAACATATCAATTTACTTTTGATATGCAAGAAAATTCTAATCTCTATATTTATAAATTCCCTAAGAAAATATTACAAGCTTTACAAATATGGAAGAATCCAGCATTTATCACATCTACTCATAATAATAAAGATAAGTTTACTAAATATTCCCCTTCAGAGAACGAAATTCGCTCTTTGAAAAAGGCTGATAAAGGGCGTTCGTATATGGTTAGAGTTAATTTTATTAATACAAACGATAACTATCTTATTAATTATAATAAATCTAAAGGATTTGAATCTCACCCAGAACTTACTAAAGGANTTGGGTCTAGGTGGTATAATTTTACTATGTATAAATATGAGTTAAAAGCTTTCCATATATGGGGAAATAAAGCTTTTAGCATTTGGGAGAATTAAATGAATCAAGAAAAATTTCAAAAATATCTAGATGAAATGTGTAATAGAACAGATATTACGTATCCCATTTCTCTAAATATTCCTAGTAATATTCTAGAGAAAGAATTATCTCCAACTAATCCTAAGTATGCAGTAATTAAAGAAACTAAACTATTCTCAGATTCTACTATTGATACTTATTATTTATTACCTAAAGAAGATGTAGATAATACTATAGAAAAATTAGATACTCTTAATACGGATAAACGTTGGTTGGAAGATAGTAAAGGTAATAATGAAAATCTATTCGTTTATAATGAACAACTCGTAAATATGAAAGAAGATAAAGAAAGAGTGTCAAATAAGTCCGAAGACCTCGGAGTCATCATAGGCTCTTTATTTTTACTAGTTGTCCTTGCTGGTATGATGAATCTTCTTTTGGGAATTCTTGTTTTCGGAATTTTGGTTATCGGAACAATAGTCCTTCTTTCCAAAACAAAAGAGCAGAGAGAGAAAGTTAGAGAAGCTGATATACAAAAACTAGAAGAAGATAAAAAACTATATAAAAAATTCCTAGAAGAAAAAGAACAAAAAGAATCTGAATTAAAAAACATTTTAGATTCTATGCCTAATTATATAAATTTTGAAACTCCATATTTGAAAGCTGGTTACACAATTTATCCATTAGAAAAGGAAGTAAAAAATGATTGATATTAACGAAGTTGTAAAACCTTTTATTCCCGATATCCCTTTTCATAAAGAATGTGATATCGACAGTGATTCTAAAAAATTAAAAAAATGAAATCAAAGCTATAGAAATAGATAATAGGGAATATACTTATAAAGATTTCCCTTATCGTTTATCTTGGACAGTTCGTTACCCTGAAGATACTCCAGCCCCTTCTGGATATAAGCTTCTTAGAATTGTTGATAATACGGAAAAAATAATCGATTATCTGATTCCAGATGATAAAAATTATATTAAAGAACTTACTAAGCATTTAGATAATAAAGATATTACTGGTAGTTTCTCTATTTTTGAAGCTGGAAAAGAAACAAATAGAAAATTTGTTTCTATCGAAGAGGAAGAAAATGTAGCTATTAAAGCATATCTTATCTGTCTTATCTCTTTCGTTATTAAAGAACTGTTCCATATTGCAAACTATGATTTTAGCAAGTTCTCTAATATTATACTATTCCTATTATCTGCTTACCTAACGAAAGTTATATTTTCTATCGCTTTCTTACGATTCGCTAAAGAACAGTACATAGGAGTCCGATATTTTTCTATTTTCCCTACTAAAACTATTACAGATAAAAGAGTTGAATTCTCTAAACATTATAATAGCAATATACAAGACAAAGATACTGGAAAATTCTCAAAAGATATAAACTTCTTACATACTTCTTATAAAATCTATTAGTAATACCTACAGGTATTACTTTTTTTAATATTTTTTAAATTTTTTTATAAAAAACTATTGACAATATATGTTATATAATATATAATATATATATAAAGAATGAAAGAGATAAATATTATGAAAAAGATTTTAAAAATTTTATGGTATCTATTTTTAGTATTTATTGTAGCAAGTTTATTTGAAAATATTCATTCAGAATTTGAGTTCTTCTGTAAACTTGTAATAGTAGCAATTCCTATCTTTATCGTTTTTGGACTTCCTCCTATTAAATTTGTTTTCGGTAAAGTTAAAGCATTCTTTGCCGAGGTGCATCGTAGGTGGAATCAGTAGAAATAGGAGTTGTTATATCTATATGTTATTATTAGAAATTATTATTATTTCAACAATAGTTTCTATTGTTATTTCTAAAAGTATTGATTATTAAATTATTTAAATTATATAAAAGAAAGTGAGATTAAAATGCCAGTATCAGAAGCACAGCGCAAAGCCATTAAAAAGTGGAATGCCAAAAACAAAGAAAAAAGAAATTATTTTACTCGCCGCTCTACAGCAAGAGGATTTATCAAAAATAATGCCACAGAAGAAGACTTGAATGAACTTAGCTCTCTTATTAAAGAACGAAGAGAAGAGCTATTAAAATGACTATTAAATTAAAAGATTTTTTTGATTTGAATAAAGTCAATTTTTCAGAAGAAAAACTTGAAATGCCGTACGAAGATAAAAAAGAGGAAATATGGCGTGATATAAAAGGGTACGAAGGCTTGTATCAAGTTAGTAATCTTGGACGTGTAAAAAGTTTGGAACGAACTGTTATTTATAAGACTGGACGTCAGCACCACCGAAAAGAACGGATTTTAAAACCTAAAACAGAACGAACAGGTTATTTGCGAGTACATCTCTCCAGTGGTAAAAGTAAAGATTTCTTTGTTCATCGTCTTGTCTGCGAAGCCTTTCACGAAAATCCTGAGAACAAGCCTTGCGTAAATCATATCGATGAAGATAAAACAAATAATACAGCTAGTAACCTTGAGTGGTGCACTCACAAAGAGAACTGTAACCACGGAACACGTAATACAAGAATGGCTAAAGCCAAAAGCAAACCAGTCGGACAATACATAATTAACGGTGAGTTGGTTAAAGTTTGGCAATCAACAATGGAAATTGAAAGACAGCTAGGTTTCGACAACAGTTATATCGGAGCAACTGCACAAGGTAAACATAAATTAGCTTACGGCTACATATGGAAATATATTGAGGAAGATTCATAAATTTTCTAGGCATTACACGTCAGAATCGATTCTACTAATTCTATATATAAATAATAAATAGGTAATTCTAAATAAATTTATTTTTTAAAAAAGGCTTGACAGTCAGAAAATAATATTGTAATATATAAATATATATATGTTTCCTTTAAAAAATAATGGAAAAGAGGAAGAGACCTTAGGAGTTTCTCCCTCTTTTTTATATATAAAATTTTAGTTGTTCTATGTGTATATAATAATTTTCTACTTAGTAAAAATATATGTTTTAGTTTCGATAAATTTTTGTTCTTATTGTAAGTAAAAAATCAATGTTTAACCTTAAAGTCTTAGGTTTTTATGCCAGCAAAAATCAATGTTTTAGCATTAGCTAAAATCAATTCTGAGAGCAAAAAATAATCGTCCAAGTACAGTACATCTTGGACGATAAAAATAGGCAAAAATAGGTCAAAAAACCTGCAAATTTCTTCGATATAACGTATACAAAATCAATGAGAGCGTTTTTCTAAAATGTAAATTTTACTGATAATATAAAGAAAATTAATCCAATTTCTAAGTTAAAGAGAAAAATGTTCTTTATATTCGTCAAGTTCAGATTTTTTTATATATATTTTATCGATACCGTTTTTTCTAAAAAATTCTAGAGGGAATTTCAGTTTTTCTAATTTCGACAAGAACACTTCATATTTGTTCATATTTTTTCTTACACTTATAGCATTATCAGCAATAGCGCCAACAACCACAGAAAGTAGTATAGTAATGAATAGAATCATACCAGTACAAAACAGTAAATCATTATCTATACCAGAACCTACAAAACAAAAGGGAATAGCGAAAATAAACTGAATAGGGATAGAAAAAAGACAAGTATTAAGAATATTATTTAGTCCCTTTTCTGAAAAATTAAATTTAATTGGGTTCTCTTTAACATATTTTTCAAATTTCAAATAATCTAACAATTTATTTTTTAGTACTTTTGGGAATAAATAAAAATCTTCTTCTGTAGAAAGAAGGATAAAATCATCTCCCATATCCATATCTTTAGGATATGTTATTTTATTAGGGTATTTTAACGGGAATTTCCCTAAATCTTTATAGATTCTCTTATCTAAATTTTTTATAAAATCGTCATATCCTTGTTGCTCTTTTTGTATTATATTTTCTTTGTCTTCCTTGGAATTTTCTTCTATGAAAATCATTTTTTCTTGTCGTTCTAAATCTTCAAAAAGATTACTCATATAACATTAAACCTCTCTTAATAAGATTAATATATATTATTATATAACATAATTTATTATTTAGCAACACTCATTAAGTTTCACGATTAAATTTTACTTATATAGGAGAATAAAAAATAAAAATATTTTTATAAAAACTCTTGACAATATATTATATATATTATATACATAAAAATGAAAGAGAGATAAATAAAAATGAAAAAAGATTCTTTGATTATTGGAAAAATTGTAACAGATGTCATTAAAGAAAAAACATCTAAAGGTTTTCTTCTTACAGATGTTGTAACTTCAGGGAAATTCAAACTATTAGAATTCTATAAAGATAAAGATAAAAAAGATTTGATTTTTGTAGTTTCAGATATTGTAGTAGATGATGACATCATTGCAGGAACTCGTAAAATTGGAGATGTAAAAACTTTTGAGGTTTATACAGCAACAGTTGATGAAGATGAAAGTACATTCTTCGTAGACTCATTATTTGAAAAGATTGATAAAAAATTGATTTCTTCTATAATGTTTTATTACAAAGGTTCTGAAACTTTTATTGTAACACCTGAAACTATTGATAAATATAAAGACTAAATAAAAAAGCTCTATAATAAGAGCTTTATTTTTTACTAAATTATTCATTGATGTAAATCATCAATTCTTCGTTTCCACAGTAGTAGTCATCTTCAAAACAGAAGGAGTCTGGTCCATAAAACACCAAAGAATCCTTCTCTAATTTTGTATCTTTATATTTCTCAAAAAGTTCATCGCTGAAAGGCATATGTTTTTGCTTTTTAGTGAAATAAAATGAAACTTTCATATAAGTATTAATAAGTGGTAAAACATCTTTCAAAGTAAGCATAAATAAATTCCTCTTTCTTTTTTATATATAATATTATAACATATATAGTTTATTTTTACCATAATTTAAAAAAAATATAAAAAATTTATAAAAAGCTATTGACAACATATTATATATAATATATAATGAATACATAAAGATGAAAGAGAGATAAATAAAAATGGCAGAAAAATTTGACTTTAATAAAATTCTTGAAGAACAAAAGGAACGCTTTGAAGAAGCTAAAAAAAGTATAAAAAAATTTAAAAAATCTCTTGACAATATAATATATATATTATATACTAATAAATGTAAAAAGAATTAAAAGAAAAGAAAAATACAAAAAGAAGAAAGAGGATTCTATATATTATGAAAAAAACAGCTAAAAAAATTATTGCAGGAACAACAATTGCGATTGCCCTTGCTGGAGCTACAACAACCCAACATTCTGTAAACGCAGATGAAGTAACAAATCCACAAGAATCTACATCTGGACAAGATAGTCTAGATACAATGAAAAACCAAGTAGAACAAGATAAAGCAGATGTAGATAATGCTAATCAAGCTATTCAAGACCAACAAGAAGTAGTAAATAAAGCTCAACAAGAAGTTGATGAAGCAGAATCTCAATTCAACCAAGCTCTATCCGATGAAGTTAAAGCTGAAGAATGGAACCGATTTGCTCAAGGTCAAAAAGAAGACGGCGACCAACGTGTAGCAAAAGCCCAAGAAGCGGTAAATCAAGCTCAACAAGAAGTTGATAAAGCAACTCAAGAAGAAGCTGTTAAACAATCTGATTTTGATAATGTTGATAAAAGTTATCAAGAAGCCCAACAACAAGTAACTGAAGCTGAAAATACAGATTCCGCAGAAAAGGAAGCTGTAAATCAAGCTCAGCAAGAATATGAACAAGCTCAACAAGAAGCTTCGCAAGCAGAAGAAGATTATAAGACAGCTGCCGAAGAAGCTGATAAAAAACAAGCAGAACTAGAAAAAGCTGCTAAAGAAGCAGAAGAAGCTGTTAATCAAACTNATTCAGAAATTATTCAAAAAGAAAAAGAATATCAACAAAACGAAGAAGCTTCACAACGACAAGCTAAAAAAGCAGCTGAAGATTATTATAACCTAAGTAAAACAAAAAATCCTCGTGTAGAATTACCAGAAGGATACGACATTCGTAATAAAGAACATACAGCTGTTATTAATTTTAATGCTGATATTCCTAAATTTGATAAAAATGTAAATGCTTCTGAAGATGATTTTAATAACATTGTAGATATTCAAAATCCAACAGATTCTCAAATTAAAGAAATTAATGAATTTATTGCTCAAATTGTTAATGATGTTCGCTCTCAAGTAGGACGTCCTCGTGTTGGAGTTACAACTTCAAATATTAAAGAAGCTGAAGCTATCGCAAAAGATAATGAAGCTCATAATTCTACTAATGCAGTTTATCTAAATTCTACTAATCACCCTACTGTTGGATTTGATGTTGAATTTGACGGAGTTTCTTATGGAGTTGGTGTAAGTAATGCTTTCCAAACTCATACAGATTTGAAGAAAAAATCTGCTTCTATGGCTGAAATTAAAGAAGATTTGTTTAATGCTCTTATGAAAATTTTCTTCTCTATCGAAGCTCGAGGAAATCTCTCAAAAGCAGAAACTCTTATTCTAAATGGTTATGACCTAGGAGCACACTATGCTTTCTACGAAAATAACGGAGACCCAATTTCTCAATTAGTTATTGCTTTCTGCTGGAGTGATGATAATCCATATGATAGTGGTGATGATAATGCTAAATATATGGATAATTACCGTAAACTCGGAATGGCTCAAGGCGGAGATGTAGCTAAAGCCGTTCAAAAAGTTTATGATGATGATGTAAATGCT
>JGI24712J26585_10001719_pt1 | contig 18485 bp, 18 predicted proteins | sample BioPla3DNA2_FD_26585 | JGI IMG/M metagenome (IMG submission 26585) | reverse complement strand
AAAAATATATAAGGAGGAAACAATGAAGCAAAAATTACGTTTATTTATGCTAGTTATTACTGTGCTATCAATGATACTAGTTATTGGGGCTTGTTCAAAAGACAAGAAAGAAGGACAGGAAGATCTTACTATTAATGAGGATGTAGATAATACTACAGAAAATGATGAAAGTGATACATCATCTGATGAAGATAAAGGCGTTGAAGTGACAACAGATGAGGGCAGCCAGGTTGAAGATGCGACAGAAGGAGAAGAGAAAGAAGAAGTGAATGAAGAGACAGAAGATAAACTAGATTATGTGGTTGGGGAGCTTCCCTTAATCCAGGGCGGAATTAAAGGAGTATTTGATACATATAATATGCAGGCGGGTACCTGTATCAATGGATATGTTATTAAAAGCTTTTCTGACAACATTATAGGAAACTATAACAGCGTTACTATGGAAAATGAAATGAAGCCTGACGCAATACTAAATCATACTAAGAGTATTGAAGCTGGTGATCTTGTGGTTGAATATCCCCAGAGAACCATTGAGTTATTGGACTTTGCAAAAGATAATGGCTTAATGGTTAGAGGCCATACCTTAGTATGGTATAGCCAGACTCCACAATGGATTTTCTATGAAGATTTTGATACTAACAAACCGCTGGTTGATAGAGATACTATGCTTGCTCGAATGGATAGCTATCTTAAGCAAAACTTTGAATTCTTAGAATCTAAGGGCTATATAGATATGTTTTATGCTTATGACATTGTAAATGAAGCTATCAATGATGACGGTTCCCTTAGGGATTGTAAATGGCTAGAAATCATAGGGGATGATTATCTTTGGCATGCATTCTACCTTGCAGATAAGTATGCTCCAGACCATGTGAAGCTTTATTATAATGATTATAATGAGCAGTTTAAGACAGAGGCTGTAATAAAGATGGCAGAGTCACTGGTAGATGAATCAGGTAGATCCTTGATTGATGGTATTGGATGTCAAGCTCACCTATATACAAAGGATTCAATTGATAAATATATGAAAACCCTTGAGGCTTTTAGTGCCACAGGACTTGATGTACAAATAACAGAAATTGATGTAAGCTTAGGAACCTGGCAAAATATTCAAGCTCCTACTGAAGAAAATCTTAGAGAACAGGGACAATATTATTATGAACTTGTAAATAGGATTATAGAAGGTAACCAGGCTGGAACCACCAATATAAGTGGAATAACTTTCTGGGGAGTATCTGATGGAGTATCATGGAGAAGTGATAGAAACCCCTTGTTGTTTGATAAGAGCTTTAAGCCTAAGTATGCTTATTTTGGAGTGATTCAGGATAAGGATCATGCTGGATACTAATATGTAAGAATACAGAATATATAGACTGCATTGAAGATTATTCCTTTAGTGCAGTCTTTTCTTATTATTGAATATATTTCTCTGATTTATAGATAATATAATTGACTGCATTAGTTGGAGGTATATTATGAATGAGGGTTTGGTAGTTGTTGTTAGGGCCATAATTAGTTTTTTTTCTCTTCTGATTNTTACAAAGATTTTAGGAAAAGAACAAATTAGCCAATTAACTTTTTTTGATTATATTTTAGGAATCACTATAGGTTCTATAGCGTCAGAGGCGACAGTTGACTTATCTAGTCGGATATGGCCCCACTTTGTAGGCCTTTTATCATGGGCTATACTAGCTTATTTAATGCAATATATAACACTAAAATGGAGATACCTAGCCAAGGTAATAGAGGGAGAGCCTGTTATAGTTATAATGAATGGAAAAATCATGGATAATGTTTTAAAGAAGATGAAGTTTAGGGTTTCAGATATTTTGGAATTACTTAGAAACCAAGGAGTCTTTGATCCTAATGAAGTCGATTATGCTATTTTGGAAGCAAATGGGAGCCTATCGGTTTTGAAAAAATCGGAGTATTTACCCTTGACACCTAAGGACATGAATATAGAGGTTAAACCTACGGGTATTAGCACAGAGTTGGTTTATGATGGAAAGCTTATTATAGAAAATCTAACTCAAATGAATAAGGATGAAAAATGGCTTATGAATCAGCTTAAAAAATACGGTATTAAGGACGTATCAGAGGTGTTTTTGGTTACCTTAAATGATGCCGGTAGTCTTTATGTTGATAAATATGATGATAATATAAAAAAGATTAAGGATATTGGTGATTATAAAGGTCCATATTAATTCAGTTAAAAACTAGGAGGCTACTAATGAGACGTTTTTTGATATATTTAATTCCTATTGTTGCAATGCTTATATTTCTTTTAATTATGATTAGTGGAGACTTTCTAAAAAAACCATTTTCAACTGATGATGATATAGCAGAGTCTATTAGTGATTTAATTGAGGCTGTTAATAATGAGGCCTGGGAAGAGGCAGATAATAAGATAATAGGTTTGGAACTGGCATGGAAGAAGGTATTGTTTAGAGTGCAATTTAGCTCTGAAAGGGGTGAAATCAATGAATTAACGACCAGTATCGCCAGGTTAAAGGGAGCAATCATGGCCAAGGATAAGCCGGGGGCTTTAATGGAGTTGTATGAGGCATATAGTCATTGGAATGACTTGGGTAGCTGATAAAGAATTGTATAAATATATGGTTTATATATAGAGTCACTTATATAGTGACTTTTTTTGTGCCCTTGCAATCTATAAGTATATAATTTATTATTAGAAGCATGGATAATAAGTGTTATTAGCACATTATATAGACTGGAGATATTTAATGAAAAAGCTTGTAATCGGTATATTGGCCCATGTGGATGCAGGTAAAACTACATTAGCTGAAAGTCTCTTATATCAGACAGGAAGCATTAGAAGTCTTGGAAGAGTAGATCATAAGAACGCATTTTTAGATACCTATGATTTGGAGCGTGAAAGAGGTATAACTATTTTTTCAAAACAGGCAGTGATTTCATATGAAGATTTAAGTATAACTTTGCTTGATACACCAGGTCATGTGGACTTTTCTACAGAAATGGAGCGTACCCTTCAGGTATTAGACTACGCCATATTAGTGATTAGTGGTAGCGAGGGAATACAGGGCCATACGGTGACCTTGTGGAGTCTGCTTTCAAGGTATAAGATACCTACATTTATATTCATTAATAAGATGGATTTGGATGGGACAGATAGACATAAGATAATGGAAGATATAAGAAGCATTCTACATGAAGGCTGTGTGGATTTTAGTGAAAATCAGGATTCCAGACTATTTATGGAAGACCTGGCTGTATGTGATNAAAATATACTTAATCACTATTTAGAACATGGGATTGTCGAGACAGAGGATATAGCTAAGCTTATATGCAGCAGAAAGACATTTCCATGCTATTTTGGTTCTGCCCTAAAGCAGGATGGAGTAAAGCCCTTTATAAAAGGCCTAAAAAAATACAGCTTAAGCAAGGAATATCCTGACTCTTTTGCTGCTAAGGTATATAAAGTTTCAAGAGACGACCAGGGTAATAGGCTTACTTTTTTAAAAATAACTGGAGGAAGTCTTAAGGTAAAAACAGCTCTTACTAATAAAAAAGATAATAAAGAAACTGACTTAGGGCCTTCAAAGCTATGGGAGGAGAAGGTTGATCAGATACGGATATATTCTGGTANTAGATATGAAACTGTTGAGGAAATAGGGGCAGGAGCAGTCTGTGCTGTTACTGGACTTAGTAAGACCTATCCCGGCCAAGGGCTTGGAATAGAACCGGATCTAGAAAAGGCTGTGCTTAGGCCTGTCCTCACATATCAGCTTATACTACCAGCAGACTGTAATCCATTTCATATCTTATCTCTTCTCAAGGACTTAGAAGAGGAGGACCCTATGCTTCATATAGTCTGGTATGAGCAGCTTCAAGAGATCCATATACAGGTCATGGGAGAGGTCCAGATTGAGATCCTAAAGAGTATAATAAAAGATCGTTTTGGAGTAGAGGTGGAGTTTGGAGAAGGAAATATATTGTATAAGGAAACCATAGCAGAACCTGTAGTTGGTGTAGGGCATTTTGAACCCTTAAGGCATTATGCTGAAGTCCATCTGCTTATGGAACCGGCAGAGCCTGGAACTGGACTTGTCTTTAATAGTAAATGTAGTGAGGATATACTAGAAGGTAGCTGGCAAAGATTAATTTTAACTCATTTGCAAGAAAAGGATCACATAGGGGTATTAACGGGATCACCCATTACAGATATGAAAATCACCTTGGTTGCTGGCAGGGCCCATCTAAAGCATACCGAAGGTGGTGACTTTAGGCAAGCCACCTATAGGGCGGTCAGGCAAGGCTTAAAAAAGACAAAGAGCATTCTTCTAGAACCATATTATCATTTTAGGCTGGAAGTTCCTACTGATAATATTGGCCGAGCTATGACTGATATACAGCAGATGAATGGAAGTTTTGAACCACCCCAGATTAATGGTGATATGGCTATACTTATTGGCAGTGGTCCTGTTGCTACAATGGGGGGATATCAGGTAGAGGTAAATGCTTATAGTAGGGGAAGGGNTAACCTAACCTGTAGGTTAGAGGGGTATCAGCCATGTCATAACTATGAAGAGGTTATAGATAGAATAGGATATGATAGTGAATTAGATAAAGATAATCCAACAGGATCCATGTTTTGTAGTCATGGAGCCGGCTTTTTTGTAGCCTGGGATCAGGTAGAGGACTATATGCATATTGATAACTCTATGAAAGAGCTTTTTCCAAATTCTTATCCGGGGATAGAAAAAACAGAGACTGGAGAATCAGAAGAAAATCGCCAGTCTAATCCTTCAAGAGCCTCTAGTAAAAGTGATTTTTGGCAGGAGGATAAAGAGCTAGAGGAGATATTTACCCGGACCTATGGGTCAATTAAACAAAGTCCTGTATATACACAGAGTAGGCTAGGATATGTAAAAAAGCCTAAGGATATCCATATGTATGATAAGGGATATCAAGGAATTAAAAAATCATCAGCTAAGGAATATCTCTTAGTTGATGGCTATAATATTATATTTGGATGGGATGAATTAAAAGACCTTGCCAAGGATAATTTGGATGCGGCTAGGCAAAAGCTAATGGATATATTAAGTAATTACCAAGGCTATAGAAAAATTATTATTATCTTGGTGTTTGACGCATATAAGGTTAAAGGTGGTATAGAGCAGGTTCAAAGATACAATAACATTGATGTTGTATATACCAAGGAAGCTGAAACAGCAGATCAATATATAGAGAAAGTAACCCATGAAATTGCAAAAGATAATCTTGTAACCGTAGCCAGTTCTGATGCCTTAGAGCAACTAATAATTATGGGTAAGGGGGCAAGTAGGATGTCTGTAAATGATCTGAAGGAGGAAATTCTAAGAGTAAATGAGATTATTCGTGATGATTTTCTTGAAAAGATTAATCATGGAAAGGCTTATATAGGAGAGAAATTCAAGGATGATGTAAGAGGGTATATGGAAGAAGATAAATAGGAATCTCAGACTAAATTCCTTTGTAACAATATCACTGAGTCTAGGAAAATTATGTGATATCATTTGCTACATAATATATGCTAGAGGTGGTATAAACATGGCAAAAAGACTTGCAAAGATTACAAAAGATTTGTGCGTTGCATGTGGTTGTTGCGTAAAGGTGTGTCCCAAAGAAGCAATATCAATATATCAAGGCAAATATGCTCAAGTAAATGAGAGTAAATGTATAGGCTGTGGCTTATGTGCTAAGGAGTGTCCAGCTTCTATAATTACTATANAGAAGAGGGAGGTTGTAGCATGAGGAAACCATGGTATGAATACATGTGGATCGTATCTGCCTTATATCTAATACTGGGATTTTTCAATATACTATTTGCCTGGTTAGGTATGCTATGCTTTATAATTCCCTTACTAATATCAGCGACCAAGGGGACTAAGGCATATTGCAATAAATATTGTGGTAGGGGACAGTTGTTTGGACTACTAGGAAAGAAGTTTGCTTTGTCACGGAACAAACCCATGCCTAGATGGATGACTACAAAGTGGTTTAGATATGGATTTCTTACTTTCTTTATGGTAATGTTTGCTCAGATGATTTTTATAAGCTACTTAGTCTTTAAAGATGCTAGAGGACTTTCAGAAACAGTAAAGCTTCTGTGGACATTCAAAATTCCCTGGAGCTGGGCCTATTGGATCAAGGATATTCCCTTATGGATATCACAGTTTGCATTTGGATTCTATAGCGTAATGCTGACATCAACGGTTCTAGGCCTAATTACCAATATACTATTTAAGCCAAGGTCATGGTGTATTTATTGTCCAATGGGTACAATGACGCAGCTTATATGCAAAATGAAATAATTTAGAAGTGACAGGTAGCTTAATGCTTGTATCTGTCACTTCTTTAATATATTTATTCTTAAAACCTAAGAGGCAAATNTTGTACAAAATAAGGTGTTATGATATGGCATTAATAGCCTTTATACTATTATAGGTCACGTCTATTGGCCTCCTGATTTGAAATAGATATCTCGAGATTTCCATTTCTACATCGTAATTTATCTATAAACTCTTTTTCCTTAGTAATATCTTTTAACTTAATAAAATATGTCAAACGAAACAAGCTACCCATATTGCTTGTTTTTACATCAGTAATCTCACGGTATCTTGTGTATTCTTCCATTAAATCATCGAAAACACCAGTGTAATCAAGATCCTCTGGTATTGTAATCCTAAGTATTTTATCTGCATTGGCTCCTTTGCTATCTGCAAAACCTAAACGTGTATATAGGAGCAATATCCCACATAGGACCATGGTAAACAAGAAGGCATATGTAAGATATCCCATACCTGTGATTAGTCCTGTTCCCATGGCGATAAAGATAAAGCTTATTTCCTTAGCAGTTCCAGGAGCACTTCTAAAACGCACTAAGGAAAAGGCCCCTGCTACTGCCACACCGGTTCCGATATTTCCGTTTACCATCATTATTACAACACATACTACTGCAGGTAACACTGCAAGAGCCAGAAAAAAGCTTTTTGTATATCTGTTTTTGTAGGTATAAGTAAGGGCTAGTAGAAGGCCTAAGACAAGAGCTACTACCATGCAAATAATAAAGTTTGTAATACTAGTAAAAGAGACTGTAGTGTCAAAAACACCTGAAAATAAGGTATCAAGCATATTTACGCTCCTTTCTTTAATAATAATTTATTCATATAGGCATTACCGCACTTAGAAAATGAGGTCTTGTATAATTTATAAGAAGATAGTATCTGTGTCATCCATAATGGAATTGTATACAAAGTTTTTATCTCCATTATGGCCATATTATCAGGGAGTATTTTATAGCCATATATACCAGAGCATAGGGATAGATCATAATCACGCCATAGTATATTTTCATCAAAGGTCACTCGGAAGTTATCATCATTTTTGGCATAAAAGGCTTCCCGTTCATAGCTTAAAAAAANTTTAGGAATAAGCCCACCGTACAAACTCAAAGCATAGTTAATTTCTTGTGAGATTTGTGTATTACTATGAGGAATATACCCTGAAGTTATGTATTTCATTACTTGTGANTCTTCCATGGAAATACGTCGTTTGTATACTGTTTTTTTATACTTTCGTTTCAGCTCAACAAAAACTTGAGTATCTGGTTTAGCCAGTCCATAGGAACGTATTCGAAATTTTTCTTTAAAAATAGGCTTTTCTATAGAGCGACGAATCAAGAGATTGTTTGATGTATCATAATATATATTGCATATGTTGCTTCTTCCATAGTTGTCCTTATTAACATAGTCCATTAAAATAGTCTTAATTTCATTCATTTCCTGGGTCGTGAGAAGGAACTTAATTTCATATCTTTTAAAAACATTCTGAATATCCATGCTTTAATTCATCCCCCTTATATACTTTTTAACTTACATACTTACATTATAGCATATTATTCATATAAATAGTAAATAATTGTAAAATATTTTACGTCTCAATTTGACTGCAATCGACTAATTCAAATAATTTCTAATATCTTATATATGAAATAAATCAATAAGTGTGAATAAATGATGTGTGATATTATTGAAATTACAATAATTTGATGCAAATGAAAGGGGAAAAATATATTTAGGGCTAGAAAAACCAAGTCATTTTTGTTATATTTACTTCAACTGTATTGATAGTCCTTGATAGAAAGTAGGTATAATATGAAAGTTAAGATAACCTATCTTGAACANAGTGGTTTTTTATTAGAATGGGATAAAACTTATTGGTTATTTGATTACTATAGAGGCGAGATTCCAAGTTTAGATAATAATAAAATGCTTGTGGTATTTGTAAGTCATAGCCATGGTGATCACTTTAACCCTGAGATTTTTAAGATGTTTAATAAGCATACTAAGCTTAGCTTTATTATTTCATCTGATATAAAGCTAGATGAAAAAGCCATGGTTAAGTACAATATTACTGAGGAATTATCTTCCCATATTAAATCAGTTAAACCCAATCAGGAATATGAAATTTCTGATGGAAATAAGGATAGTATTTTGATAAACACATTAAAATCAACTGATATGGGAGTTGCTTTTGTGGTAAGCTACAAAGGAAAGATTGTTTATCATGCAGGTGACTTGAATCTATGGGTTTGGAAGGGGGAGGATAAGCAATTTAATAATAATATGAAGGCCAATTTCCAAAAAGAAATACTTAAATTAAAAGACCTTACTATCGACTTAGCTTTTGCTCCTTTAGATCCAAGACAAGATGACTGGTATAGGCTGGGTGTGGATGAGCTACTTAATAATGCTAATGTGAATTATCTCTTTCCAATGCATTTATGGGATAAGCTTGAAACTATTCAAAAATATAAAGATGAGACAGATAATAAAAATTTATCTGTTAATATTATGGATATTAAAAAGCAGGGACAGAATTGGAGTCTTGAGCTTTAAGTCTTATCTAATAGAAGAGGAAACTTAGATGTCTTACAAGAATAAAAATAAGGATAATATAGATTCATATAACCTATCCCTTGAATGTATTGCAAAGATTCACACAGATTTTCCTGAGAAGTTTGGAATTCCAAGGCAAAGCGGAGTAGTAGATGCCTTAAAGGCCCTGATAATATTTGAATCAAAATTTCGCAACCCTGATGCATTTAGAGGATTAGAAGGTTTTTCTCATATTTGGCTTATATGGGGATTTCATAATTTTAACCGTGATAATTGGTCACCTATGGTAAAGCCGCCCAGGCTAGGTGGTAACAGGAGGATGGGAGTATTTGCAACACGGTCGCCTAATCGTCCTAATAGCTTAGGTTTATCATCTGTAAAGCTTGATAAGCTTGAATTTCATAAGGANCTTGGGCCTATTCTTCATGTATCTGGAATAGACTTGATGGATCAGACCCCTATATACGATATTAAGCCCTATCTAGCATATACAGACAGTCACCCAGATGCCTCGGAAGGATTTCTAGATCATATAGAGGAAGATTTGTTAGAGGTAGAGATTTCGGACCACCTATTTGAACAGATACCTGTAAAGTACCATGAAGCCTTAATTGGGGTTTTAGCGCAGGATCCAAGACCCTCCTACCATGATGACCCTAATAGGATATATGGATTTTACTTTGCAGATTATAATATAAGATTTATGGTTGATGGCAAGAGATTAACTGTATGTGAAATTACTAAACTTTAATTAAGTATGTATAAAACAGAAGGAGAAGATAGAATGAATAAAACTAAGGTGGCCTTTATCTGCGTTCATAACTCCTGCCGGTCACAGATAGCAGAAGCTTTAGGAAAACACCTGGCTTTTGATATTTTTGAAAGTTGTTCTGCAGGGACAGACCTAACAAGTGAAATCAATAAGGATGCTGTAAGGCTTATGAAGAAGATATATAAGATAGATATGTCTAGGACACAAAGACCAAAGCTTATAGAAGATATAGGTCCAGTAGACATTGTAATAACCATGGGATGTAATGTTAAGTGCCCAAATTTGCCATGTAAACATCGAGAGGATTGGGGATTAGATGATCCGACAGGTGAGGATGATGAGGAGTTTATAAAAGTAATTGAACTTATTCAAAGAAAGATACTAGATTTAAAGGAAAGAATTAAGAGCCTATAGTTTATAAATAAAAAGTAGCAGCTTTCAGTAACTTTCTGAAGCTGCTACATGTTTTTATTGTTTAAACATGGTATAAAGGCTATATGTAGCTATATTAACCATAGGATAACCTTCATTTTCATTATCTAAGGATATTAAAAAGTCGTTTTTTGCTTGGACTGCTTGAGGAACACCATCAACAACCAAGCCTTCGGGGAAGATAACTAGATATATTGCATCACCCTCGAACATATTCATATTGGAGTTTTCTATATCGCAGCCATAGCTACCGTAGTGCATATTTTTTTCATTCTTACTACCATCTCTGTACCATTTATAAGTTCCATCCTCTAATAGAACTAGATAGCCCTTGCCGTCTAAATCCCATTCACCTACTAAAAATTCCTTTGCCTTGGCTTCATTTTCGTCATTACGTATTTCCTCAACTTTAATGTTAGACATAAGAGCAATTGCTTCATCAATACCAGCATCATAACTATCTAGAGTAGCTGTGTAGGATACTGAAGCGGCATTATAAAACTTACCATAATATCGCTGATATACCTTGTAGGTTGTTGTATTATCTGAAAATTGATAGCCATATTCATACCAAGTTGTATCATTGACAGATAACTCCTTAGGCTCAACAAACACCTGAAAGCTATCATTCTCATAAAACAAGGTTTCAATAAATGAAATCATGGTCAAAGGATGCTGATATGTACTTTCTTGGGATACATTAATGACTAATGAATTATTATTACTATCCCTAAATTCAAGAGGTGCATTCTCATCAATGCTTTTTACATGCTTCCATACCTTTGTATTGATGTCAAAAGACAGGTTTCCGATGATAACAGGATGGGACTTATTACTACATCCTGCCATTATAAACACCATAGACACAATAAATAATCCTTGTAGTACTTTTTTCATTGTTAATTCCCTTCTCTTTCTTTTCAATATGCTTGCTTTAGTATTCTATGTTACACCTAAACAGGTAAAAAGACAATCCTAAATACGGATATATTATTTATCTTATTTATAATGGGAATGATTCTTATTATTATTGAATCTTGTATATAGTTAACAAATATGGTAGAATTAAGCTGTATTTCACAATATAATCACAAATAAATTGCTTAAAAAGGAGAGAATATTATGGCCATGTATGAGATGAAGCCGGAATATTATACCGGGATTAGTTTTATTGATGAGGAGCATGAAAAGTTATTTGAAATTGCTAACACTGCTTATGAATTATTGGTCGATGAGTTTATACCTGACAAATATGATTATATTATGGAGGTTATAAGTGAACTTAAGGATTATGCAATATATCATTTTGACCATGAAGAGACTTATATGACAAATATAAAATACAGCAAGTTTTTATCTCATAAGGTTGCCCACGATAGTTTTATAGAGAAGATAAGTGAATATGATGCAGATATTGTTGATGAGAATCAAAGGGGAACATTATTAGAGTTATTAGATTTTTTAACAAACTGGTTGGTAGACCATATTCTTATGCAGGATAAACCAATTGGGCAATAAGAAAGAAAATATAAACAAAGTGACTTGGTAAAGGAGATATGATATGGCTATGTATGAAATGAAGCCNGAATATTATACCGGTATTGATTTTATTGATGAAGAACACAAAAAGCTATTTGAAATCGCTAATAATATTTATGAATTGTTAATGAATGATTTTATACCCGATAAGTATGATTATATTATGGAAGTTGTTACTGAGCTTAAGGAATACACTAAGTATCATTTTGACAATGAAGAGGCTTATATGAGCAATATAAAATATAATAAGCTTTTATCACAAAAGGTTGCCCATGATGATTTTATTGAAAAAATATATGGATATGATTCCGAAATTATTGATGAAAACCAAAAGGAGTCATTATTGGAATTGTTGGATTTTCTAACTAGCTGGTTAGTGGAACATATTTATAAACAGGACAAACTTATCGCTCAACAAATATTATAAAACAATAAGTATAACCGCATTGGGACCAGATTCCAGGTCATTTACCATGCGGTTTTTATATAATATGAAATTGAGTCCAAACAGATAATATGTAAAAGTGTATTCTTAGTTATCAATATTAGTTAATATGTAGTAGAAATAATATAAAGAGAAGGGGTGTTAGTTTGAATATAGATATACTTATGAACTTTCCAATAGTAATTATAGTTATACTCTGTATTATAATTGTTTTAAAAAGAAGAGGATTAAATAATTCAAAGAACAGGACATCAGATGATTCACACAAATGTATTAATATGAGTGATTATAACAATTATATATTTATGTCTAATTCAACGGAAGATTATTTAATAAAACAGATTAATTCCTTTGATTTCGAATTAAATGATGAGGGGGCTAGGCTGGAGTATAAGATAAATGATAAAGGCTATATATTTATAAAATGTTTTGAAGATATTACATTTTACGACTACCAGAACTTTGCAACATGGTTATTGGGACTTGAAAGTTATGATGATAAACCGGATTTAACAGTAGCAATTTCATTACATAAATTTGATGATAGATTATCTTACTATGGAATACTTGATAATGATTCAGATGGAGATAAAGTTATAGGTGTCTTTAATAATGGTGATAGATTTTCAATATATTTGCCGGATTGTTTTCATGATAACAAGAATATTAAGAACGAATATAATGATCTTTTAATTGTTGGTGTAAAAGAATATATGAATAGTCTGGGTGTCGATATAGATTGTTTAATAAAGGATTTGGAAAGCTATTCAAAGTATATAAATATTAATTGAATGTAAGATAACCATATCATTATATCTTATAGCTAAAACATATAATGATAAAGAAAGCTTTATAAGGAAGTATGGTATGTCTAATCAAGAGTATTACACCTTTAGTGAATATATGCGAAAAGACCATGAACTTTTATCTCCCTCTGCAGAAGACTATATGGAAATGATATATAGACTATCAAAAAAGCGAGGATTTACCAGAGTGAATGATCTTGCAACTGCACTTAATGTACAACCACCCTCTGTAACTAAAATGATTCAAAAGCTCTCTGAGATGAAGCTTATTAAATATGAAAAATATGGCGTCATTATCTTAGAAGAGCAAGGAAAAACACTAGGAAAAGAGCTTTTAAATAGACACAACATTATTATGGAGTGGCTTACTATTTTGAATATTAGTGATGGACTGCTTGCTGAGACTGAAAAGATAGAACATACAATAAATGGTGAGATCCTTTTAGGAATTCAGAATTTAGTAAGTTTCTTTAATGAAAATCCCAAAATCTTAAATGAATTTAAGCAATATCGTATTAGGAACAAGAGTAATATATAAATATTAATTTAATACATAACTAATATTAAATTGAACAGGATGCCTATTTGGCATCCTGTCTTTAAGTTTTATCCCCATCCAAATAATTTAAAAATCAATGTGGTAATTGAGCATACAATGATTGCTACTCCTGTAGGGATTAATGCGGCAAGAAGAGTCCATTTAATACTTGCTGTTTCTTTTTTTATAGTTAATAGACTTGTGGCACAGGGCCAATGTAGTAGACAAAACAGCATTGTATTAAGGGCGGTAAGATAGGTCCAGCCATTATCAAGAAGAATCCTTCTAAGAGAATCAATACTTTCAAATTCAATCATAGAACCAGTAGATAGATAAGACATTAATAAAATTGGTAATACAATTTCATTAGCAGGTAGACCAAGTATGAAAGCCATGAGAATAAACCCATCAAGTCCAATTAACCTTGCAGCGGGATTTAAGAAACCTGCAACATGGCCAATTATACCTAAGTCCCTTATATATATATTTCCAAAAATCCATGTAATCACCCCTGCAGGGGCTGCTATTATTATAGCTCTCCATAGAACAAATATAGTCCGATCTATTATTGACCTATACAATACCTGACCTATTNTTGGAATCCTATAGGGAGGCAACTCAAGGGTAAAGGTAGATGGTATTCCCTTAAGTATGGTTTTAGAAAGTAGATAGGAGACCAGTAAGGTTATAGCAATTCCTATTACTACCAGGCCAGTGACTGATAGGACTGGTAAAANACCGTATTTACCTCTAGATACTAGAAATACTGTTGATATAGCTATCAAGGTGGGGAATCTTCCATTNCAGGGTACAAAATTATTGGTAAGGATAGCAATAAGCCTCTCTCTGGGAGAGTCAATAATTCTGCATGATATAATGCCGGCTGCATTACAACCAAAGCCCATGCACATGGTTAGACACTGCTTTCCATGGGCACATGCTTTTTTGAACAAATGGTCCATATTAAAGGCTACCCTTGGAAGATAGCCTAAATCCTCTAGGATTGTAAATAGTGGAAAAAAGATAGCCATGGGAGGCAACATTACAGATATCACCCAGACTAGAGTTCTATAAAGACCTAAAACCAATACACCATGGACCCAATCAGGAGCCTGTATATAATTAAAGAAGATAGTAATCTTTCCTTCAATTCCAAAGAAAAACTTTGCCAAAAGGCTAGAAGGATAATTAGCGCCTGATATAGTAATCCATAAAATTAAGGCTAAGGTTAATAACATTAATGGAATACCAAAAACTTTTGAAGTAATGTAATTATCAATAAGCCTATCCCTGTTAACTTTCTTTGAGGAATTCTTGACATAGGTTTTTGTAACATGCTCAACTTTATTATATATTGTACTTGCTATAGAATCCCGGAGGGCCTGTTTATCATATGCAAGTTTNTTTTCTTCTAAAATTATCTCAATGTTATCCAAATCTTCATCTGTGATATAGTCCTTAATAGATTCTATAAGCTTTTCATCTCCGTCAATTATCCTAAGAGCCAGCCACCTTGGGTTAATGTTTTTGGCATACTTCATTAATATAGGATTAAGCTTTGTCAGAAGGGCTTCTATAGGGCCTTCATAGTATACTACATTAGTAGAAGGCTTGATAATACCTGTAGCAACTTGGTATAATGCAGCCTTTAGGTCACTAATACCAATATCACTTCTTGCAGCACATAGAACGACAGGAATTCCTAATTCACTTTCCAGCCCTTTAGCATCAATCTCTATTTTTTTTGATTTTGCTTCATCAATGAGATTGATACATAATACAAGTTTATCTGTTAGCTCCATTAGCTGATATACTAAATTAAGATTCCTTTCAAGGCATGTTGCATCTACTACAACAACCACTGCATCTGCATTACCAAAGCATATGAAATCCCTAGCCACTTCCTCTTCAACAGAGGATGAGAAGAGGGAATATGTGCCAGGAAGATCAACAAGGATGAATTCATCATCATTGTAAGAAAACTCCCCCCTAGCATTAACAACTGTTTTACCTGGCCAGTTACCGGTGTGTTGACGCAATCCTGTAAGAGAGTTAAATACAGTGCTCTTACCGGTATTAGGATTACCTGCCAAGGCTATTACGTATTGACCTGGATTTTTCTTAATTTGAAAGGTATCTTTTAAGGCGGTAGCTTTAGTAGACTGATAAGTTAATCCCATATTGCCTCCAAAACAAAAATAATAAACCTATATGCTTAAAATTGATAAAATCAACTAATTGTAATCATTGAAGCCTCTTCATTCCTAAGTGCAATCATTGCACCCCTTATATTAAATACTGTTGGATCTCCTGATGGCCCCCGTCTAACAACCTCTACTTGGGCTCCCTTAGTTAGTCCAAGGGCCAGCATTCTTTCTCTTAATAGGCCTGTTGAAGTCAGGTCTTTTACTGTAACAACACTTCCTACATTGGCGTTATGAAGTTTTAACATAGATACCTCCTGAATAAATTAAATCATTATGATCAATCATATTAGAGAAATATTAGTCTGGTATAAAAGATTTAGCGTAAGCTAATATCATAATATGAAGGAGAGAAGTTGTGGTTCGTAATTTATGAAAAATAATAAAAAAACATACCAGATAGACTTAGCCATAAATTATTTTATGGTTATTTCTAAGTTGGCATGTTTTTTATATATTTGCAATATAGAAAGTGGGTTTATAAGCTTATTTGTAAACCCTCCTAGATAATTTCCTTTATAATACTTTCATATATTAAATCCACCTTTGAATAGTCCATAGCCTTAATATAATAGGCCTCCAAATTATCATGTAGGAGTTTTGCCTGCTTAACATGATTACTAGCTTTATCTAATAATTCTATAGCTATATTATGATGTACAAGCATCTGTTCATGAAGTTGATTAGGGATTGATTTCATGAAGTTGGGTGTAATACTCTGCTTACTTTCCTTTAATGAATGAAAGCAATTTGAGGTACTTACGGCTATACCTGCAGAGGGAAATATTATATGATCAATCTTATCTTCAGTACGTATTGAACAATAACAGACGATTTGCTCAATACCTAATAAGGAAGCTCCATGGCTTAGTCTTGATAGTAAGGCATCTGAGGCGGCTCCCCACTTATCAGGTATTAGGTATATACTAGATGCTAGATTTTCTATAGTTTCAGCAAAAAACACTATTTCTCCTACTGAAACTGCACTTAGAAGTCTTTTCTTTAGATTGCCAATTTTTGATCCGCTTAAGTCTTTGATTAATTTTCTAACAAATTCATTTATAGCCTCATTATCTAGATAAGACTTAGCTATCTCCATGTTATTATCTAGCAAGGCTGCTGCAGAACGGATGCATGAGCTTGCCATCTGATGATAGGTGGAGCATGTGTCGCTTAAGGAAATAATATCATTTTTATGGTCTAAGAGACTTGCATCATCCCAGCAATCTCCCATATTAATAATGACATCATAAGCCCCTGGATATCCTGGATCCATAATATGGGGTGATGTTCCATCTACCATAGCTATACCTGACGTATGGTCTATAAATGCATCAAGTGAGTTTGGATCACTAGCACAATGAATATACTCAATACTATGTCTATTAGATTCAAGCCGCATTAAAACCCTTTTCATCAAGGAGTTTTTACCGCTTCCTGGGCCACCCTTTAATATATATAGTTTTTTGCTATTTTTAACATCTCTTAGTTCATCAAATAAGGGGACAAGGCCTCTTTTTGTTTTGCTAGCCAAGAAAAATTTGATTTTATTATTATCAGACAATTTATCACCTCTCTAAACCCAAAGGAAATTCATCTATTATACTATTATAGAAAATAAATGAACTTATGTTAATATAATGATAATATAGTAGAGCTTTGATTAATTATATAGTATAATGAATAAAGATATTAATAGTTAATATATATATTTATTTATATCCAACTTCATAATACTATATAAGCTTATGCTGTAATCACATTTACAGCTTATTATATTTACAAATAAACAACTTATTATATAACAGATATAGTGTAGCACAGGAGGGACATATGGGACAAGGACCATTGATTTTTGCCTTAATATTTTTTACCACTTTTTCAGTATACTTTTTTTTAGGTATATATATTATACATATGAATTCAAAATCAAGTCAAAACAGGTATTTTTTTATCCTAACTATTTCTTTGTGTTTTTGGTCTTTTGGTTTTTCCATTGCAAACTTTGCTAAAACTGAAGAAGCTTGCTTGATTTGGAGAAGGATTGCGGCACTAGGATGGTCAATGGCATACAGTTTAATGCTCCACTTCTTCCTAATACTAACTGATAGGAAGAAAGTTTTGAAATTATGGTGGTTTAAAGTTTTTTTATATATACCTGGACTAATAAGCATGTATGTATTTGCTATTTCTAATAAAATGGCTAGTCAGCAGTACAACTTGGTTTCAACAAGATATGGTTGGACAAATCTGCCTGTTAATAATGGATGGGATATTTTTTTCTATTGCTACTTTGCCAGCTATTCTATTGCTTGTCTGTTAGTGGTGTGGGATTGGAAGAGAAGGACTAATGATGGCAGGCTTAGTAAACAACAGGCAAACCCTATTACCTATGCCCTTTTAGTGGCACTTGTTTTAGGTACATTTACTGATTTGATTTTAGGTTTGATATTAACAACACCTTTACCCCAGATGGCTCCTGTGGTTATATTGATACCAACTTCTGCCGTTTACTATTCCATAAAGCGTTATGGCCTATTTAGCAGTAATGATAGCGAACAAAAGGAGTTAATTCTTACTGGTAAAACCCGTATGGTCCTATATCGTTATCTTTCAACCGCCTATATAGCTGGAGCAATAATATGCTTTTTACCCTATTATTTGCCACATATGATTTATGGTGAAGGAAATTTATCAAACACTATATATACATCAGTTANTTTTATNTTATTTGGGATAGCAATTCTAATATTTCAAATTGTAATAAAAAAGCAGCATATAATGGATGTATTAGTTTTGTTAGTCATGCTTATTAGTATTCCTGTTAT
>JGI24712J26585_10001718_pt1 | contig 18500 bp, 16 predicted proteins | sample BioPla3DNA2_FD_26585 | JGI IMG/M metagenome (IMG submission 26585) | reverse complement strand
CCACAGCCAAACTGGACTATCAAGCACAACAATATTGTAAGTGACTATATATACTTAGTCTTATATTAAAATATATTGAAAAATGGGGAAACTCAAATTAATATTAATTAGACTTAAACTTCGCAGATCAATAATCCCTAAGTACCATCAGGAAGCATAACATACAATAGAACTAAATCATTGTTAGCAATCATTTTTCTTGCTTTTGCAATACTGTCTGCAATATTAGTTAAGAAATTTATCTTATTTCAGAGCATAAGATTCCTATAATACATTTAAAGAAAAAAATTATTGAGCAATTACCTATTGCCCAATTCTTTCCTTAATCCTATCTAAAAACTCCTTGAATCCATAGGAGGACTCTTCAATCTCGTACTCAGTAAAATCATCATTAAACACAACTATATCCAACTTAACAGCATCCTGTTCTATTCTTACATCGCTTATTTCGCCCTTCTCATCACCTGCTTCTATAAGTAAAGCCATTTTGTCATCAACCGTATCATATACATACAAATCTCCACCCATACTAACCGTACCATAAGCATATCCCATTATGACAAGCAAATAACGGTCATCAAACCAACTTAACTTTTTAGGTGCTAAATTTTCCGGAATATCTTTATGCGTTATAATAGCTTTATTAGTATCCTTTAGATAATTATACATAAACACTTCACCGATAACTTCAAACTCATAAGGTGATATATAGGCGAGCTTCTTTTTATCAGCGGAAATAGAAGGTTTTGCGGGATAATTATCACCTTCGCAAATTATCTTCTCTTTTCCATCCTTCTTCACAACAATTTCAGATAAATTATTTTCAGCCTTTCTATAAAAAACAGTTGTATCTAATACTAAACCTTCTGCTTCTCTTGTATCTTTTATTTCTTTTATATCTTTTGTATCTTTTGCATCTTTTGAGTTGCTCGTCCCACTTTTCTGAGTACATCCTGTAATAATCAGACCAATTACTGCCACTACAATCAATACACTTATATATCTCTTCATAAAAAACACCTTTCCAAACATAATTTATTTAATTATAGTCTTATTTATCTTTGAGCAATTTATGCAATTCGTCCACAAAGGTATTTATATCTTTAAACTGCCGGTAAACCGAAGCAAACCTTACATATGCCACCTCATCCATTCCCTTGAGCTTTTCCATGATCATTTCACCAATATCCTTAGAAGAAACCTCTCTTTGAAGTGAATTTTGAATTTGTAATTCTATGCCATCAACAAGCAACTCAAGATCATCAATTGATACAGGTCTTTTTTCACATGCCCTTAAAAGACCATTCAAAACCTTTTCCCTATTAAAAGGCTCTCTTGTTTTATCCTTTTTTATAACCATTAGCGGCAAGCTTTCTACTTTCTCATAAGTTGTAAATCTTTTTGCACACCTAGTGCATTCTCTTCGTCTTCTAATAGCAGACGCCTCATCTGTAGGTCTCGAATCAATAACCTTGTCCTCAACAAAACCACAATACGGACACTTCATATTGTACCTCCCACATAAGTTTTATTTATTCTTATATCCCTTCGATTACATTTCGCTTTTATTATATTATACTTTGGCAAAATATCAAATCAATTTTATCCTTTTCTTAATTAAACATGCCTATTCACATCATTTAGGAAAGCTTGATTTATGTATTATTTCTATAATCTCTACGTACATATCTTTCATCAAATTCTACCAATATAATATCTTCACCAATTTTCTTAATTTTACTCCAAGGTATGACATACTCGTTATCCTTTCCAAAAAAGCCAAAAATACGACCTTCTCCTGGAATAACAATTGCATCTAGTTTTCCACTTTCAAGATTTATTTCTACATCACATACAAACCCTAATCTTCTACCGTCGGATATATTAATAACTTCTTTCTGTCTAAAATCAGATGTTCTGTTCATAAATCAACACCTCATGCCCTTATAATCGATATTATAATATATGAAATGTAATCATTTCATATGAAAAAACCAGCCCTCAACATCTAAATAGGAAAATCCTCTTATAGTTGAAGGTCTGGTTTTTTCATGAATTCATAATATAGATATTTATAGGAGGCACTTTATTTAAATATATTTTCGCATATGGGTGAGGGCCGTTTTCTCAAGTCTTGAGACCTGTGCCTGCGAAATTCCAATTTCCTCAGCTACTTCCATCTGCGTTCTTCCATCGAAAAACCTTAAGTTCAAAATTAGTTTTTCTCTATCATTTAGCCTTCTCATAGCTTCATTTAATGCAATACCTTCAAGCCAGTTTTCGTCATGGTTCTTTTCATCCTTTACCTGGTCCATAACATATATTGCATCACCACCGTCATGATATACCGATTCAAACAGCGATATTGGATCTTGTATCGCATCTAATGCAAACACAATGTCCTCCTTAGGTATTTCTAATTCCTTAGAAAGTTCATCTACTGTCGGTTCTTTAGAATTCTTATTTGTCAAACGTTCCTTAGCCTGAAGAGCCTTGTATGCAATATCTCTTAACGAACGACTAACACGGATTGAATTATTGTCCCGTAAATATCTGCGTATCTCGCCAATGATCATAGGTACTGCATAAGTAGAGAACTTTACATTCTGTGATACGTCAAAATTGTCTATTGCTTTTATAAGCCCTATACAGCCTACCTGAAATAAATCATCGACATATTCACCTCTGTTATTAAACCTTTGTATAACACTAAGTACAAGTCGCAAATTTCCTCTTATAAACTCTTCCCTTGCTGACATATCACCTTTATGCATTCGATCGAAGAGAACTTTCTTTTGCTCGTTTGATAATACTGGCAACTTTGATGTATTCACACCGCATATCTCAACTTTATTGATTAGCATATAAAAAACCTCCCGGCAGTAAATTGAAGTCAGTATCATTATTGCCATGGAGGTCATTTTTATACTGCTAAAAAGGGTACAAAATTTTCACAAAACACCTTGACAAACCATTTACTTATTGAGATGACTAGACTTTGATTTTGTTGTTAATTTCTTACATGCTTCTATATCATTCTGCTTATTTCCTTTTTCAGCCTACTAATAATCTTTTTCTCTAATCTCGATATGTATGATTGTGAAATTCCCAACATATCAGCTACTTCTTTTTGAGTTTTTTCCTCACCACCATTTAGCAGACCAAACCTTAACTCCATAATCTTCTTTTCCCTCATAGATAATTTCTTCATAGCAGTATTTAGCAGCTCTTTATCAACTTCATCTTCAATGCTCCTATGGATCAGATCGTTCTCGGTACCTAAAATATCCGATAATAGCAATTCATTTCCGTCCCAATCTATATTTAAAGGTTCATCAATTGATATTTCAGTCTTCATTCTGTTATTTCTTCTAAGGTACATTAGTATTTCATTTTCAATACATCTTGAAGCATAAGTTGCAAGTTTTATATTTTTACTTGGGTTAAAGGTGTTAATAGCCTTTATAAGTCCGATTGTGCCTATGGACACTAAGTCTTCTACTCCCACTCCCGTGTTTTCGAATTTACGGGCAATATACACCACCAATCTTAAATTTCTCTCAATCAATATCTTTTTTACCCCATAATCCTCTTTTTCCAGCTTCCTTAACAAATAGCTCTCCTCATCGCTGCTCAATGGGGGCGGCAGTGCCTCACTTCCTCCTATATAATGTACAGGAAATCCTTTATGTATCTTGAATTTCTTTAAAATATTTATGTACTTAATCCAAAAAAACAATCTTGCTTTCTTAAATAGAAACATTATGCTATCTCCCTTCGGTTTTGTCTTAAATTTAGTGGCATAACTTACCCTATCCTCATACCAAATCCGGACCTAGAAGTGCATTATAATTCTCACTTTTAGAAAGAGCTTTATTATAAATGCCTATGACCACCTCAGTAACCCCCTTCTTTTCACTTTTTTCTCCAACCTCTATGTAATCCGGTTTAAAGCCTATTAGCATACCATTTTCCCTTCCTAAGGATGTAAATGGTATTAATCTGAATCTTGAAAACCAACTAGAATCAGATACAATTTTTGTTACGCCGACTAAATCGTCTTCTTTCGATTGTTCAAAGATATTCTGAATCTCTAGAGGTAAAATACTTTTTATCGCTTTAAATTCAACCACAACCACAGGAACCCGAGTAAGCGGATCAAATAATGCGTTTCCAGTGTCTACAAGTGCCGGTAGATCAATGCTCCCATTTTCAAAGGCAATCTTCAAAGGTATAAGCAACCTGTCTTTAACTAATCTGTTCTGTATTATATCCCAGAATATCGTTGCTATAATTCCCACTGTAGCTACACATAAAACCATAATTGTCCACTTTGAATTCCAGTACACATAGAAAAATCCATCTCTCACAAATCCACCGCTCTGATTAAAATATAAAAAAGCAAAGCCTGCTCCCGCAAAAATAAATGTAGATATATAGAATGTCACCATAGTTTTAAAAAAAGTTATAAAACGCTCAAAGGAAAAGGAAATTGCAACAATAGCAAAAGAGATAGCTACCTTTGCTACTGTAGTGTAAGTTCCCTTTAGTGAAGGATAAACCACCAAAAAGGCTACATAAAGTGCTCCTACTAAAGCACCTAAAAACAGCCTCAAATGAGATATTCTACTTTTAGAAAACTTAGCCGTCATTAATAGAATCAAATAATTCATCACTATATTCTCAAGCACTAATACATCTATAAATATTTCCACACATTTCCCCCCTGTAAGCGACCTGCTTGATCACTTCAAGTTACATAACCCCAAAAACAATCCATTCTAATTAACTTATATGCATAAGCATGTATTTTTATTCCATCTCTTTCCAAACCTCAATATAAAAATAAACTCTTACTCCTTACTTCAAGTCAACTAGGACTACCCAAAACAATTATACAAATTTATCTACATATAATTTGTCAAACCCCACTGTAGAATAAACTTTTTATATGACAAAAAATACTAACTCCATGCAAAAAACTTCCTTTTCTAAATAGAAGCATCATAAGTTTACTATTAATTCTTGATGGAAGACTTACTAGAAATTTTGTCAACATAAATTGAAGCAAAAAAATAAGCAGCCGGATTATTCCGACTGCTCATTATCTCACTTATAATTATATTCTCTTATTTAAAACGATTTCTCCTTAAGAAGGTTGGGATCTCCAACTCATCAGATACTGGCTCTGGTTCTGGCTCCCTCTCTATTGTCCTTCCACTAGCAATTCCTACTTTCTCAGCCACCTTTTCTGGCTTTTTAATAACCGGAACTCTGTCAAACCCAGTAGCTATAACTGTAATTAACAGTTCATCCTTAAGATTTTCATCTATTACCGCACCAAATATTATGTTTGCATCAGGGTCTGCAGATTTCTGTACAAGCTCCGCTGCAGTATTAACCTCAAACAATCCAAGATCCGGTCCTCCGGTAATATTAAGAAGAACTCCTCTAGCACCCTCAATTGAAGTCTCAAGCAATGGACTTAAAATAGCTTGCCTCGCAGCTTCCTCTGCTCTGTTTTCTCCCGCTGCCCTTCCAATACCCATATGTGCTAAACCGGTATCCAACATAACAGTCTTAACGTCTGCAAAGTCCAAGTTTACAAGTCCTGGTACGGCAATAAGGTCAGAAATACCTTGTACACCCTGTCTTAATACATCATCCGCAATTCTGAAAGCATCCACAATGGAGGTTTTCTTTTCAGCAACTTGAAGCAACCTATCATTAGGAATTGTAACTAAGGTATCAACAACTCCCTTAAGAGTCTCTACTCCTCTTTCCGCATGTTGCATTCTCTTTCTTCCTTCAAACATAAAAGGCTTTGTAACAACACCTACGGTGAGTATTCCCATTTCTTTTGCGACCTGAGCTACCACTGGAGCCGCTCCCGTTCCTGTGCCACCACCCATACCAGCTGTTACAAAAACCATATCCGAACCCTTTATTGATTGTGCTATTTCATCTTTACTTTCATTTGCAGCCTTTTCTCCGATTTCAGGGTTTGCTCCTGCTCCAAGCCCTTTAGTTAGTTTATCTCCAATTTGAATTTTTGTATTTGCCTTCGATAAAAATAAAGCTTGTTTATCAGTATTTACAGATATAAATTCAACACCACGTAGTCCTGCAGTTATCATTCTATTAACAGCATTATTACCGCCACCGCCAACACCTACAACTTTAATCTGGGCAAACTGTTCAATATCGATATCAAATTCCAACAATGTAAGTCCCTCCTTATTCTTTTGTAATTGCAAACACTTACCATATAGCCAAAAGCTGTTCTAAAAACTCTCCGTATAACATATATAGTTAGTTCATCAGTTACATTTGTCAATTTTATTCTTTCAATATTTAATAATATCTCAATACTTGGATTTGTGCAAGAACGTTTTTAACTTCAAAAAAGAACAAAAGCTTAAAACAAACCATTAAAAAGATTTACCAGTTTTCTAAAGATACTCATTGATTTTTTTTCCTTATTCTTTTTCGTTTTCTTAACTTCACAACCTGTATCACTTGCTCCAAATCTGCTTACTATATACTTTGCAGAACCAACAGAAATTAATAATTCCGGCTTTGTGATGCTTGATACTTTATAGCTTGCAACCCTTACAGGTAAATCAAACACCTCGTATGCAATCTGCATACTTCCGTCTAAATAGGAAATACCACCGCCGGATAAAACAATTCCTTTACCACAGCCTTCCCACACATTAGCTACTTGTAGCTGTTCTTTGCATAGATAAAAAATCTCCTGGACTCTTGCTTCAATTATTTCAATTATTTCTGACACTTTTATATTTCTCTTTTTATTCTCATTTATTTCATTTACAGAAATCTCATAATCGTTTTTTATCAAAGAAGTAAAGGCAAGCTCATATTCCTTTTTCAGCTTTTCTGCCTCACTGTATGGTATTCTAAGACCTATGGAAATATCATTTGAAATATGATCTCCTCCTACAGCTATAGCATCATAATACAACAATCGGTTGTTCTTGATAACCGATATATTGGTAATACTGCCGCCTATATCAATAAGTACCACACCCATATCTTTTTCTTCCTGGGTGAGAGCAACTTCTGCAGAAGCTAAAGCCTCAATTACAAAACCATTTACTCTTAATCCTGCTTTTTCCATGCTCTTTAGTATATTCTGCACAAAAGTAATTTTTCCTGCAATTACATCTGCTTCAACTTCTAATTTTGCACCAGACATTCCGACAGGATCAACTATTTCATCATAACCATCTACAATGTAGTGAACAGGTATTACATCTATAACCTGCATACCTTGAGGCAGTTTAACCCTTTCTGCACTCTCTAAAACTCTTCCCACATCATTTTGGGTAATTTCCTTACTTTCTCCTGAAATACTAACACTGCTATTATTTTTTATTATGCTAGCATGTGCTCCCATTATATTTACATATGCAGAAACCACTTCAACATTTGCTAGTGCTTGAGCTCTATCAATACAACTTTTAATTGTATTTGCTGTACTTTCAATATCTACTATTATACCCTTTTTTACGCCATTACATGGCTCTATGGCCTTGCCTAATATTTCCACTTCGCCAGTCTCACTAGCACTTGCGATTAGTGCACATATATTTGAAGACCCTATATCAACACAACTAATTATATTTTCCACAAATGTGAACCTCCCGTAATTAAAGACATGAACCGTAAGGCACAGCCTTATATCACTGCAAATCTTTATAGTCAAATGTATTATTTCTCAAAAGTGAAATCAATAAACTAAAACGAAGTTCGAGAAAAACAACATACCATTAATTTCCTACTCATTTTTCAGTATTATTTATTATATTATCTTTTTTTGAAAGTTTATTCAATAGTATTCTACGAATAATTGCAAAATTTAGAAACAATCTGTTTCCAAAAGCAAATACTGCAGCAAGATAAAGCTGAATACCCAGTTTATCACCTATGTAGGCCAGTATCGCAGCTAACACTGCATTGCCAAAAAACCCTGTAAGAAATACACTTAAATTAAATTTCTTTTGAAGTGTTGCCAATACACCTCCGAACACAGAATCTAAGGCTGCAAGTATAGCTATAGCTACATAATTTGAATACGCCGCCGGAATATCATAAGGAATAAATATCCCTAAGACAATACCGATAATCAATCCAAGCAAAGGTAACATACAATATCCTCCTATAGGTGTTTTGTAAATAAGCTTTTAATTCCTATTATAAGTTTTGAGCTATAAAACAACATACATTCATAAAACTTCAGAATTAATGAAGATAAAAAAACTTTATTTATCAGGTATAAAACTAGGTGCGTCACCAGTTGTAAAATCCAAATAGCCCTTGTCCGTTTCATCTAGTTTATTGAAGAAAATCTCCCTCAAAAAGCTTAACCTATAATTTCCGATTTTTTTATAATTTCCAAGGTTTACTCTAACTCTTCCATCGAGCATAATTTGAATGTTATCCCAGTCTGTAACATCAATATAGTCTACAACATTATAAATTGCTTTATCGCTGTCATATACCTTGTCATTATCTAAGGCGTTAATCTCCTCTACAACCATTTTATACATATCAAATTTCTTTTTGTCTTCTGCATTCAAAGCTTGTCCTAATCGGGAATTATCAAAGCTCAAACCATGAATAACAGGCAAGTTATAATCCGAGACTTCCTGCTTTGAATCTAGTATATACCCCTCTACATCTATAAGCAAATTTGCACCGGAATATGGACTAATGACATAGGGCTGCCTTTCAGTCACTGTAATGTTTACTCCATCAGGTATGTTCAACCTAACAGTAGCCTTCTTGACATAGTGACATTTTTCTTCAATACTTTTTTCCGCTTGGATTGATCTAAATAATAATATGCTTTTTAAATCCAATCCATTCGTTCTAAACCAATTATTTCCTATAATTAAATTGGTAACATCTATTATTTCATTATTATTATAATTACTATTGCCCGAAACGTAAATAGCACTTATATTAAACAACGGCGATAATGCAAGGAAAACTATAGTTAGCAAACTTAATACAGTTAATAAAATAAATCTTACAAACTTTAATATCCTTTTTCGTTTTCTAATTTTTCTTTTGTATTTCCTATCCATTTCTCTAGAAATTTCATTTCGTCTATGTTTTTTCTTCAAAGCATTAACTCCTTTATTCTTCCCTTGTAATTAAAGCTCCTACTTTGGACAGTTTTTCTTCAATGTTTTCATAGCCTCGGTCGATATGTTTGATACCAGTGACAATCGTTTCTCCTTCAGCCACAAGTCCAGCCAATACCAGTGCTGCCCCGCCTCTTAAGTCTCGTGCAACAACTGGTGCTCCTGTAAGCTCCTTAACACCTTTTATTACTGCAAGACGTCCCTCAAGCTTTATATCGGCACCCATTCTCATAAGCTCTTCAACATGTTTATAACGGTTTTCAAAAATCGTCTCAACAAAAATACTTGTTCCTCGTGCAATTGAAAGCAATGAGATAAACTGAGACTGCATATCCGTTGGAAATCCGGGATAAGGCAGAGTCCTTATTATATCGATAGCCCTAGGTCTAGTTGGTCCATAAATATGCATAGTAGATCTTTTTGTATTAATACGGCATCCGCATTCTCTCAAATAACTAATAGCAGGTATAATATGCTCAGCCGAAACATTTCTAAGTGTAATATCACCGCCGGTTATTGCTGCGGCCACTAAATATGTACCAGCAACTATTCTGTCGGGAATAACACTATGCTCCACAGCCTGTAGCCTTTTATTGCTTCCCCTTATCCTTATGACACTAGTACCGGCTCCTGCTACATCCACACCCATACTTATAAGGAATTTTTGAAGGTCAACAATTTCTGGTTCTCTTGCAGCATGCCGGATAATCGTATCACCCTCAGCAAACACAGCTGCCAACATTATATTCTCTGTCGCTCCAACACTTGGGAAATCAAGCTGTATATCTGCCCCCTTAAGCTTATCAGCCTCGCAGTATATAAAGCCGTGGTGTGCATCGTGCACCTTAACTCCCATCTTTCGTATTGCCTTTATATGTAGATCTATCGGTCTTGGGCCTATTTCGCACCCACCTGAGTGTAAAAAACTATTGGCACTCACTTCTATATCTACAACATTTTATCACTTTAAAAATGACGTATCAAATGTTTTTTTTGAGGAAATACTTTCCTAAGATGATTTTTAAAAAAACTTTACAGATAGCCTTTAAAAAAAGCCGTTTTTACAAGCTTCGCCCTAAAATAATCGCACAGGTTATATTGGAAATAATAGGACAAAAAATTGCCCTAAAATATTTTTACATAATATATAACCTTTATGTTATAATATTATCTCGGGATATTTAGCCCACTTAAATTTGCATCTTTCACTTCCTTTTTTAAAGGAAGTATAAAATAAATAATAGAAGCGGGAGCTAGCATGAATATAAGACTTACATTTACAATAATAGTAGCAAAACTATTGGTTTTTGTTCTTAGGATATTAAAAAGTGGAGGAACTACCCTTCCGGGCAAGATTGCACGCAAACTATATCCTGATATAATAAAGGTTATTTCTAAGGACTATAAAATAATAATGGTCACTGGAACCAATGGTAAGACCACCACTACAAAGATAATAGGTGAAATTCTAAAAGTAAACGGTCAGGAGTATATTACAAACAAATCCGGTGCTAACCTCTTTGGTGGAATTGTTACAACCTTTATTGATTCGGTTGACTTATCCGGTAGAGCCAAAGCTCCTATAGCCCTCATTGAAGTAGATGAGGCCGCTTTTAATGTTGTATGCGACTATATCGAGCCTGATGTGCTCGTGGTTACAAACTTCTTTAGAGATCAATTAGACCGTTTTGGTGAATTATACTCGACGTTAAATAGTGTAAAATCTGGAATTAGCAAATCCAGTAAAACAAAGCTTATTCTAAACGCTGACGATTCCCTTTGTGCATCCTTAGGCAAGGATACCGACAAGGAAGTTACTTACTATGGATTTGCCAACGAGGCCTATAAAGCTAAAGAGAAATTTGTCAACACCGATGCTATGTTCTGCATCTTCTGTAAGACCAGATATGACTATGAAAATCATGTATACGGTCATCTTGGGAACTTTCAATGTAGTTCCTGCGGTTACCATCGCCCACAAACGAGTGTAACTTGCGAAAAAGTAGTTGAACTTAACACTTCCTATTCAAATGTGTTATTTTCTATTGATTCTAAAATAGGTGAAGGTGATAACAAAGTAATACAAGCCAAAATCAACCTTCCCGGTTTATATAACATATACAATGCTCTAGCCGCAGCCGCTTGTGGAACTGTTTTAGAGCTACCCTCCGAAAATCTTGTTAATGCTTTAGAGAACTTTGAATGCGGCTTTGGCAGGATGGAGACAATTACCACCCACAGAAAAAACATAAAAGTTATTTTGGTCAAAAACCCCACAGGCTTTAACCAAGTTTTAAACTTTCTTATGACGGAAGATAAAAATATGCAAATCGCTTTTCTCATAAATGACAAACTTGCAGACGGAACGGATATCTCCTGGTTATGGGATGTTGATTTTGAAGTACTTGAAGAGGCACAAGAACTAATTGACAACTTCTATGTATCGGGGATAAGAGCTGAAGATATGGCTGTAAGGCTAAAATATGCCGGAATATTCAGCAGTAAAATACAAATTGTTAAAAACTATGAAGAGCTCCTTGCCAAAGGGCTTTCCAACACAAAAGAAGGACACAGTTTTTATATACTTCCCACATACACAGCCATGCTTGAAATGAGGAAACTGCTCAAGAAAAAATTTGGATTAAAGGAGTTTTGGAAATAGTATGTATGAGTTAAATATATGTCACCTTTACCCTGATTTATTGAATTTGTATGGAGACAGAGGAAATGTTATAGCAATTGCAAAACGTTCACAATGGAGAGGTGTCCAGACAACCATATCTAATATTAGCATGGAAGATAAATTTGATGCACAGAACTATGATATTATCTTTCTTGGCGGTGGTCAGGACTACGAACAGGAAATAATACAAGATGATGTATTAAATCAAAAGGGAAATGAAATTAAAAACGCCATACAAAACGATAAGGTATTCCTTGCCATCTGCGGTGGTTATCAGCTGTTGGGCAACTATTATAAAACTTGGGACGGAAAAGAGATTGAATTTCTAAAGGCTCTTGATTTTTGGACAGTTGGGGGCAAAGAAAGAATGATCGGAAATTTTTGCTTTGAGTGTGATTTTCTCAAAACCGAGAACTATGACGGAAGAATTGTTGGTTTTGAGAATCATTCAGGCAAGACATACCTTGGTCCTACTGTCTCACCTCTTGGAAAGCTTGTAAAAGGTTATGGAAATAATGGAGAAGACGGCTTTGAAGGTGCCACTTATAAAAATGTAATTTGCTCCTATTCCCATGGGAGTTTGCTACCTAAGAACCCCGTCCTGACTGACCATTTAATAACCCTTGCACTTAAGCAAAAATACAAAGATTTTGTATCACTTCAGAAACTAAACGATGAATTTGAAGAACTAGCTCACAAAACAATGATTCAAAGAATAGTAGGCTAATTTGAGAAATATAAAATCTAGGGCATCGAGCCCTTTTGTTTTTGCCTATTTCGTTTCGTCCAAAAGAAGCATAATACCAAAAACTCCGGGCCTAGTAAAATGTACCCTTTGTAAAGGACAATTTATAGGACACCGGAGTTTTTTATACTTATGTAAGACTATTCTTATGTAAGACTATTCTTCATAATCCGCAGAGATTTTGTTAAAATGCTTTCCAATGATCACTATATCTTCCATGTTTATAGCACCATCTTTATTTATGTCGCTACTGTCAATATAGTTCTCATCACCTTTTACAGTATTGAAGGATTTGCATATATACATTATATCAACCATGTTTATAGCATTATCCTGTTGTCCGTCTATTACAATATCTCCAGCCCACATCATTATTGGTGTGCTTTCAGTTGATATCTCAGTATCTCCTTCAACCACAACATCTTTTATTTCTCTTGCAAGGTAATTTTCCTTTGTAATCTTCAAGGTGTATCCTTCTTCACTTGCAGGTACTCCTGTTATTACAAAATGTCCATTATCCGATTCAGCTTTCAAACCTGTACCCACTACTTCTATTACAAAACATGATTCTATCTCAGGCATCTTATCTTCAGAATATGTAAAGTCAGATTTTAGGTAACCGGATATAGTGAATTTATCACTGTCATCTACAAGCTTTAAGAGCCCGAAAGCTTCGGTATTCTTATAGCCTACTCCCGTTGCATCATTCCAATTTGACATTCCATCTCTCACTCCATCGGCATTTGAATCATCATTTATCTGTACATCAAAGCCCATGATGTGTCCAGCTTTTCCTTCGATTGTGTTAAACGGAATTGCAGCTTCTAGTAGGTATCCGCTAACTTGATCCTGTGCATATACTACTTTAGTTACTGAAACAAATTTATCCTCGACACAGTTTGCACTAAAGGATGGTACATTATTGTAATTAACTCTGTACTGTGCGTCATCGTCTTCATACTCAGCTGTTCTGCCATTATTCTCATCCACGAATAGCTCTACTGAATCTTGCTCCCATGGATTTTCGCTTGCATCGCAAAGGTCAGTATCGTTGACTTCTGCTAAAACATATAGGTAATCTTCATCCCACATTGTCTTAACAGTAGCTTTAGCAGGCTCTACACCAGCTGTAATAATATCGGTAGAAATTTCGTTTGCATCTGCCCAAGCTTCATCAATATCACCGTCAATAGTCGGAGTACCTCTTTTTGCCTCAGTATACTTCGGATTTACAAGGGTTAAAGCTCCATATCCAGACGTATTACTGTCCTGTGTATTTTTGATATCGTTCCAGCTTACAAGCACAGCCTTATCATCTTCACCGTAAGTCAACCTTACATCGAATCCTATCTTACTTGAAGGACCGCTTATAAAAGGCATACAAACTTCAAATTCATATCCCCCGTCTACCTCGTTTGAAATTACTGTTGCATCTCCTATGGTCTCACCTGAAGTTGTAAAGCTATAGTAAGCATCTTCTACTTCATTTCTTTCGTTCTTACTATTATCTTCATCAATATAAAATTCAATCTTTGATGGTTCTCCATCCACTTTCACTAAAGCATATAGATTTTTGTCATCCCATAAGGTTTTTATGCTTGCTTTTGACTCTCCGCTCAGGTCAATAACCTCTATGCTTTTTGTTATATCCCATACGGAATCTATTTTTCCGTCAACAACTGGTGTACCTTTAAAGGACATAGCACCATTTACAAATACAGGGAGCTTTGAAGCATCCACAAGTGCCCAGTATGCGTATTTTGCTTTTCCATTCTTATCGAATAGTAATGGAGCATCTGTTCTATTTACATTATCATAGTAATTTAGCCAAGTCATATCATCCTTTAGTCCCCAGAAAGTCACACCCTTTAATAGGTCAGGATACTCTGCATCAAGTTCTTTTAGCATATCCATAAGTTCTTTGTATTTATATGCCTGTCTTATCAACTGCTCTTCGGTTATTGGTGCATCCGGTGCATTCAAACCGCTATATACCGACATATCCAATTCTGTAAGTTCCACTTCAAGACCTAAGTCAAGGTAACCTTTTAAAGTTTCCCTAACCCCTTCCACAGAACCATAATCGATACCAATATGACCTTGATGACCTACACCGTCAATATGAGTTTTTTCCTTTAATTCTTTAACAAGATTAAGTATTCCCTCTCTCTTTTGAGGATTTTCTTCGTTGTTATAATCGTTGTAATATAGTTTTACTTTACCCTCAAGACCTTCCTCAACAATAGCCTCATAAGCATAGTCAAAAGCCTTGATAACATAGTCATCACCTATGATTTGTTTCCATTTTGAGTTTCTAAGTCCAAAGGGCTGAACATCTCCTACTGCTTCATTTACAACATCCCAAACTTCAACTTTATCACCATAGTATTTAATCAAAGTCTGAATGTGAGTCTTCATTCTCTCTAAAAGCACTTCTCTCGATACATCATTGCCCTCATCGTCAATAAATATCCAGCTTGGTACAGCCTGGTGCCATAAAAGAGTATGACCTCTTAAACGCATATCATTTTCCTGTGCAAATTCTACATAGCGAGTGCCCTTTGCATAATTAAAATTGCCTTCTGTAGGCTGCATTGAGTCAACCTTCATGTCGTTTTCAGCTGTAATACTGTTAAAGTGCTTCTTAATAAGCTCGGATTGAAGTTCATTATCAAAGGATGAAGACGGAACTGCAACCCCTATAGGGAAATAATCCGCATAAACATCTTTTAATGAAGGAATGTCAATCTCAATACCTTCTTCAACAACAGGAACAGTTATAAGTACATTATCAATACCTATATCCGTTGTTGGATGTGCTGATTCAACATATATAAATAATTGCTCTAACTCTCCGGTATAACTAATTATATGAGACCCTTTCAATTCACGCCATGAACGGCTAGGAACCAAACTGTCTACAGCTATTGTGCTATATGTAGGATCCCCATCGGCATCAGTACATATGGATATTCTCATCTCCTGATCTTTTCCTGACATCTGATAAACCCACAAAGATATATCCACTTGTTGACCTTTTTTCACCTTATTCATAAGATCAAATTTTGCACCTTGCCAAGTATCTGCCCTGCCGGTAACAAGAAGACTTTTAATTCCGTCACTAGCAGAAGCTTCATTGATTGAAAGTTTTGCATCTTCCCCTGTACCTTGTGCTGTCCAGCCAGCAAACTTTGAATCTTCAAAACTAGTTTCACATAGTTTCGCATCATCTTCAGCAGTTCTAATCTTGCCTGCCACAACTACATCATCCACATAAAAATCAAAACCTATTTCAGGTGATTCTATATAAATAGTAAGTGCGGAAGGTTCGCCAGTATATTCATAGGTATATAATCCTTCTAACCTTGTCCACTCTCCACTTGGTACTTCTAGATTCTCAGCAACTGTTTTATAGAACATACCATCATAAGGATCTTCACTTGAATCGTCACGACTATAAGCTGTCATCCTGAAGGTTTGAGGCTCACCGCTTTCCTGGTACACCCATGCTGACGCATAGTAAGTATTTTCTTTAATCAGTTTGCCCATCAAATCTGCTACAGGTCCTTCCCAAGCATTACTTCTTCCTTCAACCTTCAAACTGAAATCTCCACTATAAGCAAATTCTTCGCTTACATTAAGTGTTGAACCATTACCGGTCCATCCTTTTGTACTTTCATCTTCAAAATCGCTGTTTACAACGGAAGGTCCTGCAATAACTATATCATCCACATAAAAATCAAATCCAATTTCTCCTGCTTCAACATATACAACCATAGTTTTAGCTGTTCCCTCATAATCATAGGTATACAACCCCTCAAGTCTTGTCCAAACTCCGCTTGGAACTTCGAGATTTTGGTCTATAGTAGTATAAAATTTTCCATCATAGAGGTCTTCGCTTGAATCATCACAACTATAAGCTGTCAATCTGAAAATTTGAGGTTCGTCAGTATCCTGATAAACCCAAGCTGAACAGTAATAGGTTTCACCCTTTTGCAATTTACCCATAAGGTCAATTTGAGGACCTTCCCATTCATAAGTCCTGTTTGATACTTTTAAGCTTTTAGTTCCTTCATGTGCAACCTCTGAAACAACTGAATTACTTTCTGTGTACTTTGTACCTACACCTAAAAGTGTCCCGTCTTCAAATCCCTTTGCAAACGGAAATATGCTTGCCTCTTCTTCAGTTGTAAAAGCTGCTACATTCCCAATAAGCAGTGCCGAAGCCAAGAATGCCAACACTGTCACTAGTGATATAAAACCCCTAGCCTTCATTATAGTTCCCCCTTATTTATATAATTTTATACTAATATCCTATTAAGCCTATTAAATATAAACTTAATAGAATACTTGGTAACGCTGTTAACAACAAGAATACCAAATAAAGAATTACAAAAAAACATATCTTCCATTCAACTTCATATGGCTCTTATAATCATTCATTATGGAATTTTGCAGATTATCAATATTTTTAATGCCTTATTTCGACAGATCCAGCTAAATTGAATACTATGTAGAAATGATATATCTAAATATTTCATATGTAAAAAGATTCTTACTTAAATATTATATCTAAACTGAGGATTTATCAAGTACAAGAAATAAAAACAACCATAATTTCCTTAACATGAACAAAAGGACATTTAAAACGATTATAGGTGCAATTCCCTGAAGGTGGAGATAAAGACTCCACCTTCAGATATAGAATAGCTATTTTGTAAATGTTTTGTTTTATTGTAAATACGGACAAGTTATCTGGTAAAGTAAATTAAACAATAAATCTTTAGCAAAAAATGAGTTGATAAGCGGAATATTATAAAAATATAGTGTTTTTTAGCAATCTTTAGGATAAAGATGAGAAAGCTTGAGATATTCACCATTTTAAAGACATAATTTACTAAAATCAGTTCAAATTGACCGCTTTGTAGGTTGAATTATATATATATGATCAAGTTCCCTAGGTAAAGATGTACATTGTTTTACTAATTAATTAGTAATTTAGTTAAAAAGTAGCTTATATTAGGAGGTCAAATTAAATGAAGAAGAAATTAGTGGTTTTATTTACAGGCTTATGCCTTTTGGGAACTATGACAGCATGCTCTCAGAAAGGGAAAGAATATACAAATACAATTTATTGCAAAGTATACACTGCTAAAATTAAAAAACTATTTTTTTCAAACGATGAATATAAGAATAATGATCAATTTACATTTTTTTCGTCATCTCATTCATCTTATGATTTTGAGCAAGGTGCCATAGACATTTTAGAGGATCATGATTATCTTGTTTTTTTACATAAAGCTATAGATAATGAAGATTTCACATTTTCAGACATTGGATCATTTTCAATTAGCGATCCTATAAATAATATAATACTAAAGAACAAAAATAAATATGTGTTTTCAGAAATATACACATCATTTAGCAGCGCTGAAGGTGAGTTAATAAAAATTAATCAATTTGAAACAAAACATTTAAAGACAAAAGAAGAAAAAGAATTTTTAAAAGAATTTGAAAAAGCGTTAAAATCTTATGGCAAAAATGACAGGAAGGAGCCTTAAAAACAATAAAAAAAGTATTATTTCTCTAATCATATGTTCTATGTTAATTATTACTAGTACAAGTTTGGCTTTTGCAGAAAGCATAACTTATTTTAATCAAAATTCTTCAACAGGTTGGAAGATGAATGAATCTTATTTACACGCTGGAACAACATCATTTACATATAAATATATTAATTCAGATATAAAAGACAGATATCAAGGAGTTTTTAACAATGGCAAAAATATGTGGGCGGGGTTAGCTGCGTTTGTCAACAAAAATTTGACCCCTTCGCTAATTAATTTTTGACCCCTTTGTGCTAATGAAAATTTGACCCCCCTGACTACATATTATGGGT
>JGI24712J26585_10001712_pt1 | contig 18537 bp, 16 predicted proteins | sample BioPla3DNA2_FD_26585 | JGI IMG/M metagenome (IMG submission 26585) | reverse complement strand
AAATAAAACCTTGAGTCGCAGAAGACGCAAGGCTTTCAAAAGAAATGTAAAAGTGTACCATATGGGTTTTAAACGGGGCGTAGCCCCTTTTGTTCTTACGCATCTTTCGAAGGAAGTGAAAGAGGCAAAAACAGAGGGGATTGATGTACTATAGTTTTTCTTTTCTAAGAAAGTTCATTGAAATCATTAAAAAACCCAATTATTTAGTGAAACTACAGATTGTTTAAAACAAGTCGTAGCACCTTTATTTATTGTTTAAAAAGATATAATATACTATATAGGATGTTTAATTACAGTACAGGAGGATAACAGAATGATTAAGCCCCTTATAGGTATACCAATGGGTGACCCGGCGGGAATTGGTTCAGAGATTATAGTAAAGGCTCTACAAGAAAAAAGTATATATGAAGTATGTAAACCTGTGATTATAGGTAGTAAAGAAGCCATATTAAAAGCTCTATCGGTATGTGGATTGAAAATGGAAATAATTACAGGAAATAACTTTCAGGATGAGGTCCAAAGTTCGGAGACAATGCTTCTGATAAATGATGATACTGTGGATACTAAGAATATTGAATATGGTAATGTTCAGGCACTAGCTGGAAAGGCAGCATATAGTTATATAAAAAAGTCAATTGATTTAGCTATGGACGGAATAATTGATGCAGTTGTCACAACACCAATAAATAAGGAGTCCCTGAAAGCAGCAGGAGTTGATTATATCGGACACACGGAGATATTTGCAGGTCTTACAGGTACTAATGATCCATTAACAATGTTTGAGGTGGGAAATTTAAGAGTTTTTTTCTTAAGCAGGCATGTGTCGCTTCGCAGGGCGTGTGATATGATTACAAAAGAAAGAGTTTTTGACTATATTCAAAGGTCTGCTAGAGCTTTGGAAATGTTAGGCTTAAAAGGTAGTAGTATTGCAGTTGCAGGGCTTAACCCTCATTGTGGTGAGCATGGTTTATTTGGAGATGAAGAAAGAGAAATTGAAAAAGCGATAGATGAAGCTGTAAAGTTAGGTTATAAGGTTGAAGGTCCTGTTGGTGCTGACTCAGTATTTTATCTCGCTTATAAGGGAAGATATGATGCTGTATTGTCCCTGTATCATGACCAAGGACATATTGCGACAAAGACTCTCGATTTTGAGAGAACAATAGCTATAACATTAGGTCTTCCTTTTTTAAGAACATCCGTTGACCATGGAACAGCCTTTGATATTGCCGGTACAGGGAAAGCAAGCCATATAAGTATGTTAGAAGCAATTCATACAGCTGCAAAATATTCCAGTAGTTATAACTCTCGATAAGGCCATTTGAAAACAAAGTGTTAATGAAAAAAACTTTTTGACTGCTCTCTTCATAATGTTGATAAAATAATTAAATATGTTAAAATTATTAAGGTATAATTAAATTATAAGTTCCTATTCTAGGATGACGAATTGCTTGATTTGATAATGTTTTAATATATGAGAATAGAAATTTATCATTTGTTATACATATATATGTAGTAAAACATTTTACATAAGCAAATGCAGTTAAAGCATCAGCATTTGCAGGATAGAAGTTGAGTTTTTTAAAACCTATGAACTAATGTATATATTTGTTTAAAGAATTATAGATACCGGGGTGTTCCAATGCATTTAAAAAGGCTTGAGATACAGGGCTTTAAGTCGTTTGCAGATAAAATTAGTATAGAGTTCAATTCAGGTATTACAGCCGTTGTCGGTCCTAACGGAAGTGGCAAGAGCAATATTTCCGATGCCATTCGATGGGTCTTAGGTGAGCAAAGTGCTAAGACTTTGAGAGGTGGAAAGATGGAGGATGTCATTTTTGCCGGCACAGAACACAGAAAACAGTTAGGTTTTGCGGAAGTATCCCTTACAATTGACAATGAGGATCACTCTTTACCTCTTGATTTCAGTGAAGTTACCATAACAAGAAGGGTATACCGTTCTGGTGAAAGTGAGTACCTTATTAACAAGAGTTCATGTAGGCTTAAAGATGTGTATGAGCTTTTTTTAGATACAGGTATCGGTAAGGATGGATACTCTATTATCGGTCAGGGAAGAGTGGATGAAATACTAAGTACTAAATCAGAAGAGAGGCGTAATCTCTTTGAGGAAGCTTCTGGAATTATGAAATACAAGGTTAGAAAGATAGATGCTGAAAAAAAGCTTGAGCTCACAAGACAGAATCTCGTTAGGATAAATGACATTATAAATGAGCTTGAGACTCAGATAGAGCCTTTAAGACAGCAATCAGATGTTGCAAAGAGATATTTGAATTTGAGAGATACCTTAAAAGAGTTGGAAATAAATGTTTATATAGAAAATATTTCGAAGTTTAAGGAAAAAATAAAGGAGTTTGAGGAAAGTTATATTTCCATTAAGGATAACATTGACAGTGACAACAAGAAGCTTGAGGATATAACTTTACTTAACCAAAAAAAGCTTACTCTGCTAAAAGAGCTCGAGACAAAGCTTGATAATTCAAGGCAGGAGTTTTACAACCTCGAAAACAGTCTAGAGAGGTGTAATTCCGAAATTAAGCTCAATGATGAGAAAAAGAGCAATCTATCCTCAAATATTTCAAGGCTTGATACAGAAATTGAAGAGATAGACGAAAAGCTTATAAGTATATCGAAGGAAGAAGTTACAAGAAACGAAAAAATAAAGTATTTAAATGAAAGACTTGCTGAATATAATGGAAAGCTTGAAGAGGCTGAAAGCGAGCTTCAGGCAGTTTTATCTACTTTAGGTGAACATGAAAGACATATTGAAAACATGAAGTCTAGCATTATGGACAAGCTGGATTTACAGTCGGATAAAAAGACTCAAATCAATAATGTGAAAAATCATATTGAGATTATCAATAAAAGAAAGACCAGTATTGATGATGAAGTTATGCAGCTTACCTTAGAAAAAGACCGGGAGGGCATGAAAAAGGAAGAACTATCCGATAGTATTTCAAAGACAAAAGAGTTGATAAAAGGTGCAAAAGATAGGTTAGAGGCATTAAGTATCAAAAAAGGAGAATTAGGTCACACACTTGAAGATGAAAGAAAGAAACAGAACACTATAAAGTCCGAAATACAGTTTAAAACTTCAAGGCAGAAAATGCTTAGGGATATGGAAAGAAACCTTGAAGGTTATAATAGAAGCGTAAAATTGCTATTACAAGCGTGTCAGCAGTCACCCCAGTTGGGTAAAGGGATTCATGGGGCTTTAGCACAATTGGTCAAAGTTGAAGGTAAGTATGAGACAGCCATTGAAATGACTCTTGGAGGAGCACTGCAAAACATTGTTACTTCAACTGAGGAAGATGCTAAAAGAGCAATTGAGTACTTAAAAAACAATAGGCTTGGTAGGGCAACTTTTTTACCTATTTCTTCAGTTAACGGAAGAACTTTTGATGATAATACTTTAAGGGATATAAAGAATCAAGAAGGTTTTGTTGGTGTTGCTTCTGACTTGATTTCTTATGATTCTGAGTATAGAGGGATAATACTTAGTTTTTTAGGAAAGGTTGTTATAGTTGACAATCTTGATTCCGGAATCAGAATGGCCCGGAGATTTCGCTACAGCTTTAGAATAGTTACCCTTGAAGGAGATATCCTCAGTACCACCGGATCTATGGCTGGAGGTAGTAAGGAACGTAGAGAATCGGGGATATTGAGCAGAAATAGAGAAGTGCAGGAGATTGATGATGCACTTGTGAGACTTAAGGATGAAGAAACTGCTTTAGAAAAAAGGATTAATGAGACTTCCCAGAAGCTTGGAGAAATTATTAATGATATTTCGATTGAAGAAGATAGTCTTAAAAACAATGAACTTGTCAAGGTTAGAGATGAAAGCCATTTTGCCCAGATTGAGGACAATATAAAGAGGATAATTGCAAGAATGGATATGTTAAGGCAGGAAAAGGAACAACTGTCAAGGCAGGAACAAAATACCGAACAAGAGCTTTCAAAATATGTAGAAGAATTGAATCAAATTGAAAAGGATATTGCTGATACTAAGAAAATTGTTACAGACTATCAGGACAAGCATAAGGAAGGTCAGTCTGCTCGTGATGCCCTGCATACTGATATTACCGATTACAAGATTTCTGTAAATTCAATTGTAGATAGTATTGCTGGAGTCAATGAAGCTTTAGAGAGGATTGTTTCCGAGAGGGAAAGTCTCACAAAAAGCATTGAAAGAAAGAAAGCTGAGAAGCTGAAAAACTTTGATGAAGTTAAGTCGCTAGAGGAAAAAAACGAAGGTTTGAGGCTTTTGATAAAAGGGTATGAAGAAGAGAAATCAGGGAAGACTTTTGAGATAGATAGGACAGTGGAGGAAAGAAAGGTACTTGAAGAAGAGTCGCAGGAGATTCTAAAGCAGATTACAGAAGTGAATAAGAATATACATCTCATGCAGGAAGAATACAACCGTATGGAGGTAAAAAAGGCAAAAATAGAGTCTGAAATGGAAGCTATTCAAAATAGAATGTGGGATGAATACGAGCTTACCTACACTAATGCACTAGAGTTCAAGAAGGATATAGGAAGCATTACACAAGCTCAAAGACAGATTAACGAAATAAGAAGTGAGATTAAGGAGTTAGGTCCTGTAAACGTAGCTGCCATTGAAGATTATATAAAGACTAAAGAACGTTTTGAATTTATGTCGGTTCAAAGAAATGATATGGAACAGGCAGAAGAAAAGCTTCACAAGGTTATCGTTGAAATGATGACAATTATGAAACGCCAGTTTTTAGAGCAGTTTAAGCTGATTAATGACAATTTCAACATGGTGTTTAAAGAACTGTTTGATGGAGGTCGTGCAGAACTTATACTTCTAGATAAGGAAAATGTATTGGAAAGTGGTATTGAAATTGAAGTTCAGCCTCCAGGGAAAAAACTTCAGAATCTTATGTTACTTTCGGGTGGAGAGAGGGCATTTACGGCAATTGCACTTTTGTTTGCTATACTTAGACTTAGTCCAACTCCTTTCTGTGTACTTGACGAGATTGAAGCAGCTTTAGACGATGCTAACGTCAATAAATTTGCACAGTATCTGAAGAAATATTCCCATTTGACACAGTTTGCTGTTATTACACACAGAAAAGGGACCATGGAAGTGTGTGATACTCTTTATGGTGTAACTATGCAGGAACATGGTGTTTCAAAAATTGTTTCGTTAAAAATGGGTGATAAAGTGAGCTAGGTTGATTTTTTAAAGTGTAGGAATTAATAAAAACCTATTTTTGTAAATTTCTATACTAGGGTTTGGAAAGGGGATTCCACTTTCCCGGTTTAAGGGGAGTACTCAGGCTGTTCGTTTCGCTACGCTACACTGCTTGCCTATGCTTTCTATAGGGTGCGAAGCAGCCTTTGAAGGGAACCATAGGGGTTTCTAGCGAGCAAGAAAACATACGAGCAAAGCGAATTTTCTTGATAATCAACTTTATAAATAAGTTTTGATGTAATTTAAGGGAGGATAAACGATGGGATTTTTTAATAAGTTAAAAGAGGGTCTTAAGAAGACTAAGAATGTTATAACTGAGAGAATAGATCAGGTTTTAGTTTCGTTTGGCAAAATTGATGAGGAGCTGTTTGAAGAATTAGAAGAAATTCTTATTACATCGGATGTGGGGGCAGAGGCAAGTGTAAAAATTATTGAGAATTTAAAGAAAAAGGTAAGAGAGAATAAGGTCACTGATCCTTTACAAGTTAAAGATTTGCTAAAACAGGAATTAGCCGAGGTACTTTCGGTGGAAAACACCGAGTTGAATGTAAATACTTCTCCTAGTGTTATTGTTGTAGTTGGTGTAAATGGAGTAGGAAAGACTACTTCTATAGGGAAAATTGCAAATCAGCTCAAACAAAGTGGTAAGAAAGTTGTAATGGCAGCAGCTGACACATTTAGAGCAGCAGCTATAGATCAGCTTGAGATATGGGCAGATAGAGTAGGTGTGGATTTGATAAAGCATGCTGAAGGTGCAGACCCTGCTGCTGTCGTATTTGATGCGGTGCAATCAGTAAAAGCTAAAAAAACAGATGTATTAATTTGTGATACAGCTGGAAGACTTCATAACAAAAAGAATTTAATGGATGAATTAAAAAAGATATTTCGTATTATTGAAAGGGAATTACCGGAGGCATCAATTGAGGTTCTTTTGGTACTTGATGCCACTACAGGTCAAAATGCCATTGTCCAGGCTAAGACTTTCAAGGAAGTATCTCCAGTATCGGGAATTGTTTTGACAAAGCTAGACGGTACTGCTAAAGGTGGTATTGTAATTGCGGTTTCTTCAGAGCTTAACATTCCAGTAAAGCTTATTGGTGTGGGTGAGCAAATTGATGACCTTCAGAGGTTTGATTCTAAGGAGTTTGTCGAAGCTTTATTTTCATAAAGTCTTTTCAGGAAGAATTGTATAAGGAGCAAATATGAACGCAGAAACAAAACACTACGCAAAAATTATTTGGGACTATCATCATATGAATCATACCTTAACTTGTGCAGACTTAATATTTGTATTAGGAAGCCATGATGTGCGTGTGGCTGAAAGAGGAGCTGAACTTTATCTAATGGGTTTGGCTCCCTTTATTGTCGTATCTGGAGGCTTAGGTAAAATAACAAAAAACCTTTGGAAGAGGACAGAGGCCCAAAAGTTTGCAGAAGTTATATGTAGTATTGGAGTGCCAAAAGAAAAGGTATTACTTGAAACACAATCCTCAAATACCGGTGAAAACATAATTTTTACAAGGGATTTAATTTTAAGTAAAAGAATAGAGGTGGATTCAATTATAGCTGTTAATAAGCCCTATATGGAAAGGAGAAGTTATGCTGCTATAAGTAAGTTTTGGTCTGTAAAGAAACTAATGGTAACATCACCTTTAATTGAGTTTGACGAATATCTAGACGCGTATACCGAAGGGGAGATTACTAGGGAGGAAATAATAAGTATAATGGTTGGAGATTTACAGCGCATGAAGCTATATGCAGAAAAAGGATTTCAGGTATATCAGGATATTCCTGAGAATGTGTGGTCAGCTTATGATAAGCTGGTCGAATTAGGATTTACCAGCCATTTGATAAAATAATAAGACTTGCAAAGAATGAAGGGAAGAAGACAAATAAAGGACTGGAAAACTGACTCCAGCCCTTCAAAATATTAATGATCGTTACGATGTTCAACAAGGTCAATTGCTCCAAGAACTATATGGGCAAGTCCAAAACCGGTTATACCCCATTTAATTCTAGATGGTAGCGGTTTTACAGATAAACCGGTTGCGGTTACAACAGCCCCAAGGACTGTGGGAATCATGCCTTCACGGATTTTCATATATTTATCCTCCTAAAAATTTAGAGTTCTTATAGAGGATATCTTGTGCAGTTTTTTATTATTAATGTTTAGGAATTTATGGTCCTAACTGCTTATTATGTTTGCTTGTTTATCTATAAGCTTTGTAGCTTTGTTAAGTGACAAAACAGCATTTCTATAACGTAAGGCTGATTTTATCTTATTTACAAGTATAAGTCTGTTAATATGATCGAGGGGCTTGATAATATAGTCAAATATTTCATATTGTAGTATTTTTTCAATATTCTCTGAACCGTCTAGACTAGAAGTTATTATTATAGGTATTTCTTTATAATATGGAGTTTTTGTAAATTCTCGCATAAATTCATAACCGTTCATAACAGGCATTATCATATCGAGAAGTATCAAGTCGATATTACGGCTTTCAATAAGATCTAAAGCTTCACGTCCATTTAGTGCAGATAGGATGTTATATCTTTCTGCAAAAAGATAGTTTTTAATTAGTGCATTATCAAGAACATTATCATCTGTTACTAAAATTGTACTTATCATAATAATGACTCCTTTTGAACTAAAATTTAGAAGCTATGTTCCAAAATACATTAGTGTTTAATTCTATATGAAATATATATTATTTATATAATTCTACATTCCATTAAAAAATCCTCTTATCATTTATTTTTTGAAAACTACTCTACACTGCCAGCGTATATTAAGTTTTGATAATATATTGAAACTAGTAGTTTAAAAGAGTTTAGAAAAAAGGTATAATGTTTTTTGAGTGTAAAATAAGTTCTCTTAAAAAAATTACGATAAATAAGTTGTATCGAAAAAATTCACTTCAATGATAGAAGTTTAATCAAAATAAATCGCAGGGGGTGAGACTGCCGGCATGAGTGAGAATGAAAGAGACTTGGTTGAAAGAGCAAAGTCTGGCGATATTGAGGCTTTTGAACAACTTATTGTAGGGTGCCAAAAAAAGGTGTTTAATATAGCTTACAGAATGATAGGTAATTATGATGATGCTAATGAATTAGCTCAGGAGGTATTTCTTAAGGCATTTAGATCTATAAAAAAATTCAAAGGAGATTCATTGTTTTCCACATGGATTTATAAAGTTACTACGAATGTTTGTCTCGACGAAATACGTACAAGGAAAAAGAAAGTGGTAATATCCTTAGATCAAGAAATTGAATTTAATGATCGCGAAATAAAGCGGCAGATACCTGATAATGCTCCGACTCCAGATATGGAAGCAGAGACTAATGAAATAAAGCAAATTGTAAATGAATCCATTGCACAACTGAATGAGAATTATAGAAGTGTAATTATTTTAAGGGATATCCAAGGATTGAGTTATGGTGAGATTTCGAAGGTAGTTAATTGTCCTGAGGGCACGGTAAAATCCAGAATAAACAGGGCAAGACAGGCTCTAAAAAAAATTCTTCAAGGAAAAAAGGAACTTTTAAATGAGGAATTCGTCAAATAATATAGAGAGGAGGGATAAAGATGAAAAAATGTGAAGAGATATTAGAATTATTATCATTATATATTGACAATGAGCTTGATGATGAGACATCTAAGCTTGTCAAAAAGCATGTTGAGTTGTGTAGTTTATGTAAAGATGAGCTTGAACAGCTTCAGCAAATAGTTAAAATATGTAATGATATGGATGAAGTTGAGCTTCCTGATAACTTTAATGAGGTTTTACACCAAAAACTGAAATTAGAGAGTAGGAAGATGGAAGAAGACAAGAAAATAGTTGTTAAAAGAAACAGAATAATGAAAACAATAACTTCGGTTGCTGCAATATTTATTGTCATATTTGCGGTACGAGGTTTTATGAATATAATACAATTTGGCATGTCATTCACTATGAATAAGGCAGATGTTTTTGATGTAATGAGTAATGAAGGTGCAAAGAATTCAAGGGATTATGGGTCTGATTTAAGTACTAAATCAACAAATAAAATTGTTGCGTCTGAGAACGCTTTTGATAAAGAACTTGCAGATGGAACGGATGCAGCTAAAGAAGATGCAACAAATTCTAATGACAATGATGATGGTAAACAAGTTATAATGTTCTCAGAAACTATTTCTGATCTAGATACAACTGATGAACCAAAAGCTAGTGTAGGAGATCAGCTAGAAGAGGAAAAATACTTTGCAACTAATATGCCAGTAGAAGAAGCTAGGGAAATTATTATTACCATGAGTACAAAGACTGAAAATATTGAGTCGGAAAAATTGAAGATAACTCAAATTGCTGATAAATTTGGTACAAAAGTTGAAGTTGATACAGATCTACAAAAATACGCCTTTGTTTATAAGGATTGGCGTTATGATGACAATTTATCTATAAGCTACACTATGGACCAAACAAGTTATGATAAGTTTGTAAAAGAAGTTGAAGACAATTATAGAGGTCAATATTCAATAACAAAGGATGAAGGTCATCTTAGTGGAAGACTAAAGGAAATAGATAGACGCATAAAGGACCTTGAAAAGAATGAGTTAGTCAATGCAGATGAATGCAAAAGCCTTAGTGACGAAAAGGAAAGAGTAGTAAAGCAGCTAGATAATCTGAATTCAAATAATATGATAAGAGTTGAAATAAAAATAAACAGTGATTAGCATTATTGGTTTTCTTAGGATATAATATATAATAACATCAGATTTTAAAGTTTTTTTAAAATCACTTAAATAATTATATAATAAACATTTTACACTGATTTTATATATTGCGAGAAATTATGCGTTTAACCTTCAAATGCAGATGCTTTAACTGCATTTGCTTATGTAAGATCTTTTTTTGCAACATATACAAATAAAAAAATAAGTGAAACAGCAGTTTACGGCTGTTTTATTTTTGTGTAAAATGGTTTTGTATAGAAAAGTTATGAGTGAAGCGAATTTTTTTGGTAGTATATAGTATAGGATGAGACTGAGATTTATGGTTACAAAATAAATACATAAGAAAAGGTGAGGACTTAATGGAAATTAAAGCTGTTGTTGACAGGATTGAGAATGGATACGCTGTTTTGAAATCAGAGGGATTTGGAATGGAAATAAGTGTTCCGGTAAGCACATCCGATAAGAAATACCTAAAAGGTGATAATATAACCTTGCTACTTAAGAGTAATGATGAAAATAATGGATAAAAAGAAGCGATTGAGAAATATTAGTAATGGACTAGTTATAAGAGAGGGTGCCAATGAAAAAACAAAAATTAATGCTAATTGACGGAAATAGTATATTGAATAGGGCGTTTTACGGTCTTCAAGGAACTAATCTTTTGGCTACATCTGATGGATTGTACACTAATGCTATATATGGCTTTATCAATATAATGAATAAGTATATTGAAGAAGAAAATCCCCAGTACCTATGCGTTGCTTTTGATTTGAAAGCGCCTACATTCAGGCATAAGCAATTTGATGGCTACAAAGCCAATAGAAAGGGAATGCCAGAGGAATTGAGGGTTCAGGTTCCGGTTATCAAAGAAGTGCTTGACGCAATGAAAATTAAACGCCTTGAAATGGAAGGGTTTGAAGCTGACGATATACTTGGGTCTATATCATTGTGTGCTCAACAAAAGAATATGGATGTAGTGATTGTCACAGGAGACAGAGATGCACTGCAGCTTGCAAGTAAAAGTACAAGGATAAAGATACCTAGGACAAAAGGTGGCAAAACTGAGACAGAGGAGTATGATTTTGATGTTATACTTGAAAAGTATAATATTGAACCTGTTCAGTTTATTGATGTAAAAGCTTTAATGGGGGATACTTCTGATAATATACCAGGAGTTCCCGGAATAGGTGAGAAGACTGCTTTAGACCTTATATTGAACTATAATAGCCTTGAGAATTTGTATGAAAATGTTGATCAAATCACTAAAAAGGGTCTTAAAGAGAAGCTTATAACCTATAAAGAACAGGCTTTTATGAGTAAAAAGTTAGCTGAGATTGAAAGAAATATGCCTTTTTTATGCCATATTGATGAACTTATAAGAAATGAGTTTGATAAACCAAAACTATATGAACTTTTTAAGAGATTAGAATTCAAAAGCTTTATTGACAAGTTCGGATTAAGAGACAATCAGCCCGAAGTATCTTTAGTTGTTAATACGGAGTCTATAAAGGACAAGCAAGGGGCTGTAGAATTAAAAAATAAGATTGTGAAAGCAAAGGAGATATCCTTTTATTATTTGATAGATAAGGCTGACAAATTCAAAGACATCATTTCTGGTATTGCTATATCGGTTAATGAGAGAAGTGCCTATTATTTAGGTTTTAATGATGATTTTAGCGAGGAAGTATTTCTAGACGAGTTTAAAAGTATTTTTGAAGATAGCGGAATAAAGAAATACGGACATGATTTGAAGAATTTTATTGTGTATCTTAAGAATAGAGACATTGAGTTAAACGGGATAGCGTTTGATACTATGATAGGTGCATATATTATAAACCCTTCCCGAGACACTTATACCATCTCGGAATTGGCAAATGATTATCTCGGGGTAAGTGTAAAATCCATCGAAGAAATGACTGGTAAAGGCAGAAGTTTTATGCCCTTTTCTGAAATGGAAGAGGAAGAGCTTAAAAATGTAGTCGGTTTATATCCTGAGGTTATATTTAAGACTATGAAGAAAATTGAAGAAAAGCTCAAGGAAAATGATCAGACAGGTCTTTATTATAATATTGAACTACCACTTGTAAAAGTTCTTGCCGATATGGAGTATTACGGATTTAAAGTAAACATTAATGAACTTGTAAATATCTCAGGACAGCTTGATGAAAAGATACATGCTCTTACTATAAAGATATATGAGCTTGCAGGAGAAGAGTTTAATATTAATTCTCCAAAACAGTTAGGAGTAATACTGTTTGAGAAGCTAGAACTGCCAATTATAAAAAAGACAAAAACAGGGTATTCTACCAATGCAGAAGTGCTAGAAGAACTTGCTGGAAAGCATGATATTGTATCGAATATTCTTGAGTATCGCCAATTGGTTAAATTGAAGTCTACTTATATAGATGGTCTTATGGGAGTTATAAATCCATTTACCGGCAAAATACATTCTAGCTTTAATCAGACTGTTACTGTTACTGGTAGAATAAGTAGTACAGAGCCGAATCTTCAGAATATTCCAATAAAGGTTGAAATGGGCAGAAATATAAGAAAAGCTTTTGTACCTTGTAAGGATGATTTCAAACTAGTTGATGCAGATTACTCCCAAATTGAGCTGAGGGTGCTAGCTCATATAACCGATGACGTGAATATGATTGAGGCATTTGTAAAAAATGAAGATATTCATGCTTCTACCGCTTCAAAAGTATTCGGTGTACCTCTAGAGGAAGTGAATTCTTCATTGAGGTCAAAGGCAAAGGCTGTAAACTTTGGAATAGTATACGGAATAGGTGATTTTAGCCTTTCAAAAGATCTTGGTATAACAAGAAAAGAGGCTAGAACATATATTGATGGATATCTTGATAAGTATGCAAATGTGAAGAAATATATGAATGATATAGTTGCTCAGGGAAAAGAGCTAGGTTATGTTACTACCATGTTTGGCAGAAGAAGGTATTTACCCGAACTTAAGTCGAGTAACTTTAACGTTAGGTCTTTTGGTGAAAGAATTGCGATGAATATGCCTATTCAAGGAAGTGCTGCCGATATAATTAAAATAGCAATGGTTAAGGTTCATAGTGAGTTAATTGCAAGAAAGCTTAAGTCAAGACTAATTCTGCAGGTACACGACGAACTTATTATTGAAGCACATGAAAGTGAATTGGAAGAGGTAACAAAGCTCTTGAAAGAAAGCATGGAGAATGCAGCTGAGCTTAAAGTTCCTCTTAGTGTAGAAGTAAAATCAGGAGTTAGCTGGTATGAGACAAAATAGAACTAATACATGTGTTAGGATGAAGAGATAATGAGAAAAATTGGGGTTACCGGTGGAATTGGAAGTGGCAAAAGTACAGTTTCAAAAATACTTGCCTCTTTTGGAGCACAAATCATTGATGCTGATATTTTGGCAAAGCAAGTAGTGGAAAAGGGTCAGAAAGCACTTAGGGAGATTGTAGAATGTTTTGGTGAAGAAATTCTAGATCCGGACGGGAATTTGGATAGAGAAAAGCTTTCTGGCATCGTTTTTAAGGACAAACAAAAACTGGAAGTACTAAATAGGATAACTCATGCTCATATTGCAAAAAGAATTATTGAGGAGATAGACAGTCTGAATAACACTGAAATCGCCGTCGTTGACGCACCAATTCCTATTAAACACGGCTTTCTAGATGTAGTTGATGAAGTTTGGGCTGTTATTGCGGATAAAGAAGTTCGAATAAAAAGAGTTATGGAACGAAGTGGACTTACATACAATGAAGTAGAGGACAGAATAAAATCACAACTTAGTGACGACTATTATAAGAGCATTTCAAAAGTAGTAATAGTCAATAACGGTTGTGTTGAAAACTTGAGGCGACAAGTAAAAAAGCATTATTTTTAGTGCTCATTTTACTATGAAAGAAAGTTGAAAATATAAAGCTTTGGTAATAATGATAGGGTAGGTATAGCTAGTGAAGAAAAGGTTAGAGCGTGTAAAGGTAGCAATTTTAATTATTATAGCATTTTCAACAATTTTATTATTGCTAAATGGTATTGGAAAGAATATGTTTCCTTTGGAATATAGGGATTTGGTTATAAGATATGCTAAAGAGAACGAGTTGGATCCACTATTGGTTTTTTCGGTTATAAAAGCTGAAAGCAATTTTGACCCTAAAGCAACTTCTCATAGGAATGCAAGAGGCTTGATGCAAATAATTGATAATACGGGTATATGGGCAGCTGAGAAAATTGGTATAGAAGGATTTAGCGTTGAGTCTTTATATGACCCCGAGGTCAATATAAGAATAGGTTGTTGGTATCTTAGGAGCTTAAGAAATGAAATTTATCAATATAATGGTGAAATGAACAATGACCTTGTTTTAGCAGCTTATAACGGTGGAATAGGGAATGTTCAAAAGTGGCTAAAAAATAGTCAATATAGTAGCTCAGGAAAAGCCTTAGACAAAATACCTTTCAAAGAAACCGAAAACTATGTTAAAAGAGTAAATAATTATTGGAAAATCTACAAAAACCTTTATCGAAAAGATATTTAAAGCACATTATTTATCGCTGCGGAACTTACCATCTTTCTTGCAGCACATGCTTTAAGAAGTTGTGTGCTGCTTTTTTGTAATATATATGTCGTATAGTTTGTTTTTTGAAGTGGCCTAAGGTTAGGCGGTATTTTAGACGGATACTTTTTGCCTTACACTAGAAATATAAGTTGTTTTGAAATTGCTATGAAATTCTCTATAGCAAACATCGCAATATTTTCCTGAACGAATTGGCTTACCGCACATTTCACAGAAAAGAAAATGATTATTTTTTTCTAGTATTTCAAGTCTGCTTTCTCTGAGATAGCGTTTAATCTTTTTTACTGGCATATTTAAGTCGTTTGCAACATCAAAAATCTTTGAATTGGGGCGTTCGTATAGATATTCCTTTATCTTAGTGAAATCACTTTCGTCTTTCTCCATGCAATCTAGGCATACTTTAAAGAAACCATTTGAGTTGAATACTTTGCCACAGTGCTCACAATTTATCATACTCATAAAAAAACCACCTTACTTTGACATTTAGCAGTGAAACTACTATAATTATATTATATACTTTTTATGGAACAAAGTTAATGATTACAAGGCCTTATATTCATAGGCTATAAATAATAGGACCTAACATAGGAGTATAGACCTATGTAAAAATTAATTCAATGAGATATAATAATGTTGGCAGTAGAAATTGGAAAGGGAATGCATTTTGAAATCAAACAAACTTGGTTACTTATATATTTTAATCACTATTATCTTATTTAGCACATATGAAGTTGTAAGTAAAACTTTAACTAATAGAATTAATCCGTTTCAAGTTAATTTTTTGAGGTTTTTTATCGGAGGTATACTACTTTTTATTGTTATATTAGCAAAAGGTGATGTTTCAATAAAGGCTAAAGACCTTGGAAAAGTAGCGATAATAGGCATAATTAATGTGGTTTTCAGTATGAATTTACTTCAGCTTAGTTTGACTATGCCAGACTCAAAAGCTTCGATATCAGCAGTGATATTTAGTAGTAATCCTATATTTGTGACAATATTTGCAGCAATAATTAATAGAGAAAGAGTTAGGTTTTATAAAATTATAGGTTTGATGTTTGGTGTGTTTGGCGTAGTTTTGATAGCACTAAACGGAAACAAATTTGATATACTGAACATGAAAAGTCCTCTATTGGCTTTGTTGTCAGCAGTTTTATATGGTCTATATACTGTTTTAGGTGGTAAAGTATCATCAAAAATAGGTAGCCTAAAGATGAATTCATATTCTTTTTTGCTTGGAAGTTTGGCATTAATACCGTTTTTGATATTTTTAAAGATACCAATTATAAGTTTTGATTATTCAGCAACTTTTCAAATATTATATTTGTCCTTATTTGTGACGGGCATTGCGTATCTCACTTATTTTTTGGGATTAGCATTAACCGGTGCAAGTAAAGGCTCACTTGTATTTTTCTTAAAACCAGTTTTAGCGTCAATTTTTTCAGTAATTATTTTAGGTGAAAGGATAACCTTTAATTTTGTTTTAGGTACGATACTTATTATTTTAGGAATAACTCTCGTACTATATTGGAACAAAATAATTCCTGATAATAAGTAAGGTTATTATAAGCATTCACTTTATGTGGGTGGCCTTCGGTATCTTAAAACTTCTAGAATTTAATACAATAGTATTCAAAATTATTCTTTTTATTTCGATATATTAATTGGGTGATTTCTCAAATTAGCTTGTTGATCACCGTTTAGTAACTGACTCGTATTTTTTTGCATCGTCAAATAAGTGCTATAATTCGAAGCTAAAAAAGTTTCCTACATGTTTTGTATTATGAGGTAAATGTGTATAGGTTCTATATAAAGCTAAAGGGTTAGGAGGTGTGAAAGATGGAGGGTTACTGACTTTTATTTATACAAGTTTTTGCAGTAGGTAAGGAGTATTTGTGTAATAAAAATAATCCAAAAAGGAAAAGGGACTATGATTAATGATATCATAAGTGAGTCTATAAAAGAAAAGAAGCAAAAGTTAGCTAAGTTTAAGCGAAATGTGCTGTATTTCCGATGGACTATATTGGTATTTATCCTTCCAGCTTTTTTGTTTGATTCAGAATTTTTTGATTCGAAGAATTTTACATTCTTGACTATGTTTCTAATCACTTTGTATAACATGATTATTTCTCTTTTGATTATGTTTAGCAAGCCTGAGAGAGTTAAGAAGGATATTGGAATAGTACTTTATGTAGATGTTCTTTTAATTTGCTCTATGGCTTGTATCCTTGGAGGAATTGAGTCGGATATCTTTATCGTGCTGTTGTTTATAATTGCTTACTATGGTATTAGTAGGGATATTGCAAGCATAGCAAATATAACTGTTTATACTATATTTATGTACTCGATATTTATAATAGGATTTGAGAGTAATAGATTAAATGAATTCAATTATTGGAAGTTGATAAGCAGAGATTTCTTTGTACTTATTACTGCTTATGGTATTTCACTGATTATTGCAGAAGTCAAAAAGTACGATGAGATGCATAAAAGAGAATTTAAGCTTGCTAGAACCGATAAGCTCACAGGGCTTGCAAACAGGCATTATTTTGATCAAAAGCTTGAAGAGGAAGCACTTTATGCAGATTATGCAAGAAAGCCGCTAAATATATTAATGTTTGATATTGATAATTTTAAGAAGTTCAACGATACTTACGGACATATATGGGGAGATAAACTCTTGTCGATGTTTGGTGATATTGTTATGCAGAATATACGAAAGACAGATACGCCGGTCAGGTATGGAGGAGAAGAGTTTATTGTTCTAATTGGTGATTTGGATATGGCAACTGTAAAGGGAATAGGAGATAGAATCAGAAGTCAACTTGAGAAACAAAACTTTAATATGGGAAGTGAAAATTCGAAATGCAAGGTCACTGTAAGTTGCGGTATTGCCCAGTATCCAACCCATGCTAAAGACATAAAACAGGTTGTAAATTATGCAGATAAAGCATTGTATTATGCAAAAGAAATAGGTAAGAACATAGTGGTTAGTTACGATGAAATAGGTAAGCTCAGGGAAACTGTTCAGATAGACATAGATACATATTTAAGCAACTAAATATGTTGGAGATAATATCACTCCAACATATTTTATTACGCTTCTTTCAGATGAAGTGAAAGAGGCAAAAACGAAGGGACTCGATGTCCCGTAGTTTTTATTACGCTTCTTTCGAACGAAGTGAAAGAAGCAAAAACGAAGGGACTCGATGTCCCGTAGTTTTTATTACGCTTCTTTCAGATGAAGTGAAAGAGGCAAAAACGCAAGAGGCTAGATGCCCCGAAGTTTTTATCTGGCTTATATACCCTATGAATTTTTAAATTAGAGCTTTTTACCTACAGCATTGGCAACTGGTCTTAATTCTTCCATAAGCTCTGAAAATTTAGAAGGTTTAAGTGATTGGTTTCCGTCGCAAAGTGCTGCATTAGGTTCAAGATGGACCTCTATTATCAGACCGTCGGCACCTGTAGCAATTGCACCTTTTGAAAGTGCATTAACATACTTCCAAGTACCTGAAGCATGGCTAGGATCCACTACTATCGGAAGGTGAGAAAACTCTTTAACTACAGGGATAGCACTAAGGTCAATAGTGTTACGGGTTGCAGATTCATAAGTACGAATCCCTCTTTCGCATAGTATTATGTCGGAATTCCCGCTGTCCATAATATATTCTGCGGCCATCAACCATTCTTCAATTGTTGCCGAAAGACCTCTTTTTAGTAGTATAGGTTTTTTTGAATGTCCAACTTCCTGTAATAGTCTGAAGTTTTGCATATTTCTTGCACCGATNTGTATGATGTCCGTATAGGAAGCAACAAGTTCAACATCTCTTGTATCAATTACTTCAGTAACAAGTTTCAAACCAGTAGCTTCTCGTCCAGCAGCCATTATCTTAAGTCCGTCTTCTTCAAGACCTTGAAAAGCATAGGGGGAAGAGCGGGGTTTAAAAGCTCCACCACGGAGAATCTTTGCACCGGCTTGCTTAACTCTTATTGCTGTTGAAACGTAGTTTTCTTCGTTCTCT
>JGI24712J26585_10001710_pt1 | contig 18546 bp, 22 predicted proteins | sample BioPla3DNA2_FD_26585 | JGI IMG/M metagenome (IMG submission 26585) | reverse complement strand
TGATACCTACAGAGTGGCTTGTTGGAAAATATAGGGCTGACCGCAAACCGGACATGTACCGGTATGATGGCAATCGCCGGAAGCGTATGGGNCCGCCGTATCAGGAGAAGAAGGTTATAGATGAGGAGAATGTAGCCGATGAGTGAAGCGGGGCAGCAGCAACAGAAGAAGAAGGTAGTATACCTTGCAGGAGGCGACAGAGCCGGTTGGCGTGCAGTAGTAGCCGGGGTACAAGGCTTTGAGTTTGTCAAGCCCAGTGACTTTGCTACAGGGGCCAGTTACATAGACCACCGCCACAGTTTTGACTACGACATCCTCTTCTTGTACTGGGAGAAAGACAGCCTCGACGGGTATACTTGTGCGCTTGATATGGGCGCAGCGTTGGCTAACAAGCTGGTGGTTATCTACTGCGATGCTAGGCAGAACACGCTAGCCGATGTGCTGAAGGATAGGTGCCACCTGTACTACGACGGCCCGAACGCACTGCAGGATGGTATAGCAGCACTCAACCGGATAGCGGGGAATGACGAGTGACAACACACAAACCGGTACTTGCGCTAGACTTTGACGGAGTAGCTGCTCAGTATGATGGTTGGAAAGGTGAAGACCACTTGGGGAGGCCGATGCCCGGACTGGAACGGTTCCTCGAACGAGTAGTCGAGCAGGGTTGGGACATTATCCTGTACTCCTGTAGACCGGCATGGCGGCTGAAGAACTGGGCAGAGCAATACGGGTTGCCACAATACTTTGTGGGATACAATGAGAATCCATACTTTGCTTCCCATCCACAGGAGAGGTCATGCAAGCCGGTAGCCACAATGTACCTTGACGATAGAGCTGTACGGTTCCACGGTGACTGGGAAGCGGTTCTAACAATCATGGGAAGCGCAGAGCATGTGAAGGACAAGAGGATATACGAGTTGGAAATGGAACGGGACATGTGGATGCAGCGGTACAAGCAACTTGTAGCACAACAGGGGGAGAAGAAATGAGCGGTTTCGATACAGATACTGAGGTACAAAGAGGCCCAGGTATAGGCGAACACTTGACATTTTGGGCTTTTGTGGTTATAATGGCAGGTATACTGGGTTGGTGCATATCGTATTCTTTGGCTAATCCGGTATTATCCTTGGCACAAGTAGCGAGTGCGGCAGTCTTTATGCTGAGCATCCTGGCTACAATTGGGGGGTTCAGTGCTACGTGGCACATGATAGCTAACGCGGGGACTGGGACTACCTGTGACAAAGGCTGTCAGAAGCAACCGGTTGCGCTTGACCATGTGTGGCGGTACGGATTGGGTATGCTACTGTTGGCTGTAAGCTTGGCGGTATTGTGGTCGGCAGGATGGTACATTGTAGGGATGTAGGTTGGAGGATAGAAATGGCGGATGAGAACAGGACATGCCGGACGTGTCGGTACTGGCAGGGTATTCTTCCCAAGGGCAAGGACACTACATGGTCGGGTTGCATGATAGGGAAGAACATGCTTGACCTACAGCGGATGCTGGATGCAGACTGGGTAGCGGAGGTGGGGGAAGATAACTTGGAGGTCATGGGGGGGAATAGTGATGTGGTGGCAACCCGTGAGGGGGCTACCTGCAGTAAGTATATGCTGATACTGCATGGGCCACCTCCGGTTATCTCGCAGGGACGCAGGCGGAAGCAGGTTGTACCAAAGGGGGCAGACCCAGTTCAAGCTACACTGAATGTTCTAAGGCACCATGTTTACCACAAGGAGTCTCCAGATGAAGGTCTCATACTTGACACCCTACTCAACTACGGCAGGGATAAATGCATGGCTGACTAACCTGATTGCGGCTACACGCCACAAGGTGGGTTGGTCTACGTGGTCTACGAGTGGGCAGTATATGGCGCAACGGTATATGCGGCCATTGTGTGATGTCAACTTTTCCCCAGACCCCGCCCTATACTTAGAAATGTACATGCCGGATATTATCCACATGACCGTGTCGGAACCCATTATGGCTACAGCTTGCGCCCACAGGGAAAAGTATGGAACTCCCATTGTTATAACGGTACATTCCCGCATAGAACACACAAAGTACTTCGCCGAAACATTGGCAAAGGCTGATGTGGTCATATTGCCATCTGAGGATATGTACCAAAGTATAGACAAGTGGGGCTGTCTGACTAACCACAAGATGGTCTATCATGGAATTGTGGACTTCAGCCACCTGGATATAACTCCCTTTGATTTCAGAGAAGAGTTTGGGATACCGGAAGACCACATGATAGTGGGTTGTGTCAGTCGCATAGCCCCAGACAAGGGATGGGAGACTATCATCAAGCTAGCCGACATGGTGGCGGAGTTTCCTATTTCAATCGTCTTAGCCGGTTCGGGTACGCCACGACACGAAGCTATTGCCATGCGGAATATAGCTAAGCGGCGCAACCTATACTATACAAACGGGATTACTCCGTGGTCTATGCCTTCCTTTTACAGGGGGATAGATTGTGGTTTGTCAGTGTCCCCGCATGAAAGCTTCGGGCTAGCCGTCTGTGAAATGTGCTGGGAGAGTATACCTGTGGCTGCGTTGCGTGGTGGTGCCGTGGTTGAATTGCTGGGGGATATTGGTATTACGGCTGATACGATACCAGACCTAGCGCGTGGTTTGACGGAGTTGTTAGACAAAAATAAGCGGACAAAGATGGGCCAGTCCTTGCGCCGGAGGGTTGTGGCCAAGCGGTTATCGGCAGACCGTATGGGGAAAGACTACATAGACATTTTCAACGAGGTGCTAGGGTGTGGAGGAAACGATAGCTAGCCCTACAGTCTACTTGTTTGCAGGGCACAACCAAGAATTGAATGGTGGTGGGGGGATAGCCGCCCAGTTAGCCCGGGCCTATGTGCGTGCAGGCTACAATGTTTTGTACCTGTCCTACGATAGCCCGAATAGTCCCGTAGTGCGCAACGGGATAACCGAGGTCAGTGTAAACAGGTGCGACTTCGGACGCATGAAGTTTGACATGACCGAGCATGATATATTACATGCTGTGGTGCCCTGCCCGATAGCATACAGGGTTCTCGAGGACTTTGGGGGGCGTGCGGTCTATCATGCGCTGGATAACTGGGATGTTTGGGTAGCGCAGGCAAATTACAGGTGGACTTGGCCGTGGTATACGCCGGGATTGGAAGCTAAGTTCATACGTGATAGCGATATATCGTATGCGGTTTCCCCTGCATTAGCGGGTTACTTGGGGGTTCACAACGTGTTGAGCAATGCGTATGACCCGTGTATCTTCAAGTGGGTAGACCACAAGCCCCCGGTGCGGCGTGCGGTGATGTGGGGATATAGTGCGGGGTATGCCAACACTAACCTGATTAGTGATGTCGCTAGGCTGACGCCGGACGTGGAGTATGTTCTTATCGGGAGGCGGACAACTAGTCCCCCTATAGCACACGATATTACAAACGTGTTGGAGGTTGGTGCCAAGACCATTGGTCAGCTTCCGGCCATAGCGCAGAACAGTCAGGTTGGTTTGGTGCTTCGGTACGGAGAGGTAGCGGAGTATATGTGCCCGACTAAGTCCTGGGAGTATCTGGGGAGTGGTTTGCGGTTTGTGTCTGCGGGTTACGACTACCCGAATAGTGGCTACAATCCGGCGTGCGCAGTAAGTCCGACAACTGACCCGCAGGACGTAGCCGACACAATCACCAACGTGTATGAGCTTATTCCCGAGTTGACAGAAGAGCAGGCCATCCAACATACATGGGATAGGCGAATTGCACAGGTGAGGGCTGACATAGGGCACAATGATGTATCGGGGATGTTAGCTGATGGGAAGGGATAGTCCAACCGTTTACTTGTTTGCAGGCTGTAGTATGTCTGTACATGGTGGCGGGAGTACTTGTGCGCAGATAGCTAGGGCCTATGTGCGCGCAGGCTACAATGTGATTTTCTTCTCTCCTGAAAGCCCTATGCATCCTGTCGTGCATGGTGAGGTTGTCGAGGTACGGACTGACTGGTGCGATTATGGCAAACTCAAGTCCGAAGCAACTGCAGATGACATACTGCATATTGCTTTGCCTTGTGTGGAAGCGGAATGTATGTTGGCAGACTTTGGGGGCCACGCACTATACCATTGCAGGGACAACTGGGATATTTGGTACAATCAAAGCAAACATGCCCCAGATTGGCGTTGGTATGTACCGGGCCTTGAAGGACAACTTATCTATGATGTGGACATATCCTATGGGGTTTCACCGGCGCTGCAATACTATATTGGTGCAGATGCTGTATTGAGCAATGCTTATGACCCGTGTATCTTCAAGTGGGTAGACCATAGGCCTCCGGTGAAGCGTGCTGTCCTTTGGGGGTTTAGTGGCGGGTTTGTTGACTTCACTTTGATACAACAGGTTGCAGCACTGACGCCAGATATAGAGTATGTCCTTATCGGCGACGGTGGAGGGCCAGTAGATGACCCTGATACTAATGTAAGGTTCCTAGGGCCGAGGCAGATAGATGAGCTACCTGCTATTGCTGAGCAGTGTGATGTGGGGTTGGTATTGCGGCATGGCCCTGTTGCAGAGTATATGTGTCCCATCAAGTCCTGGGAGTACTTGGGTAGCGGCCTTCGGTTTGTATCTGCAGGTTATGACTACCCCAGCAGTGACTATAATCCGGCTTGTACAATAAGCCCGTCTACAGAATCGCAGGATATAGCGGCGACAATCCGAAATGTGTACGAGCTTATCCCAGAGTTGACTGAAGAGCAGGCGGCAGAGCATACTTGGGATAAGCGGGTAGAAAGAATACTGCTAGACTTGAGGGCGATAAGCTGATGGAACCGATTATTATTGATGGGAAAGCCCTCGAGACACGTAAGCGAATAGACTTTGGGAGTGATTACTACACCGAGGCCGAGCTAGCTGCAATGCCAACAGTGACTGTGGGCAGGTATGTAGCAATGCATCGAAGTGCCAATATAGATTACCATACCCACATAACGATTGGCGATAATGTTGTGATAGCACGCGGTGTTACAATATTGACGCATGATGCGNCTCCGTTACTGTGGGGATTGCCGGATAAGTTTCTTCCTGTAACGATTGGTAGCAATGTATTTATAGGGCAACAGTCCTTCATCCTTAGAGGTGTGACTATAGGCGACAATGTTGTGGTAGGCGCGTGCAGTGTGGTGACAAAAGATATACCGTCAAACACCGTTTGGGCAGGCAATCCTGCGCGGTACATCAAGACTATTGAGGAGTACTTGGCACAGCATGTTGTGTCAAACTAAAGGGGTATTGCATGACAAAAGGGCGCGAACCCGAAAACAGTAGTTGGTACGATACGTTCTATGCTGATGGGGGTTGGGCACGCAATATTCAGGCTGAGGTACAACGTTTGAAGAGCCTTTTGTTCGACAAGATTGACCTAGCCCTAGGGCGGCACGTGATAGATATAGGTTGTGGCATGGGCGTCCAAGCGGAAGCTATCAGGCAGATAGGCTACAAGGTTACCGGTGTGGACTTCTCCGAATCTGGTATAGCGGCAGCCAAGCGGGACTTCCCACAAGTATCGTTTGTCCGGAATGACGCAGCGGACTTGGATTATCGTGATGACCATTTCGATATGGTATTCCTACACGGCATGTCCTGGTATCACTATGAGTTGGACGATGTGTGTCTGCAACGGACGAAAGAGTTCGCGCGTATGGTCAAACCCGGGGGCTACATTGCCCTGTTGATACAGACGGATTTCAGTGGTGGGCGGAATCCCGATAGTGGTGTGCGCTTCAACAAGCTGTCAGCATACAAGCGGATATTCTCCCAGCTTGGCGAAATAGTCCTATGCACCGACTGGGATGGTATTTCTCTGACTGATGACAAGCAGGCAGTCGGCAAGCGGAATATCGTGATAGTTGCACAGAAGCAGGAACCGAAGCCCGAACCGAAGAAGACGCAGACAAAGACGGCAAAGAAACAGAAGAGTATGGTGGATACGGATGATAATAGCCGCTGATGTAGGCGGAGACCTAGCTGCCCTGAAGCGCGTAACCGATAGCAAACGAGACTGGATGGTCTTTGTATCGGCAGACTCCCTCCTAGTCAAGAAGACTGCCGTACCTGTCCTGAGAGCAGCATCGGAAATAGGTGGAGTGATAGATGATAAGAGGGCTAGCCCGTACTTTCTCCGTAAGCTAACAGAGCCGCTCAATACCGGTTGGTGGATAACAAACCTTCTCATGTGTGAAGGGGAGGTCAGGGATAGGGAAGACCTGCATGAGAAGCTACAAGCTAATGTGACCAACGATGTTATCTACCGGATAGGGGACAGTACCGCGCTGCGTGCTATATCTATGGATTCACCTGTAGCGGTAACACCGGGCCTGTTGTATGACCGGATGGGGCCGTGGGAGTTATCTGGCAGGCGGGTATGGATACATGGGGGTTCCGCAGTAGACCAGTGGAGAGTGTTTGCAGAGTTACTGGTGGCAGGTATTGGGGTAGAGGGGATAGTATTCGACAGCGCGTTCTGGCGGAGGAAGGCTGACCAGAGGTGGACAGTCTGCCGCAATATCTACCAGTGGACGCGTGAGTTCCGTAACAAACCGGCTAAGTGTGCGGTGGAAACGTTGAGGAATGTATATGACTTCTGGAGAGAAATCCGCGCCAGCCTCGGTGCAGTTTGACCGGGACGCAAAGACGGGGATGTATGGCTACCCCAGGTGGCCTTACTATGCCCATGAGTGGACTAACACTGTGGTGGGGGCAGTTATCGGTTGTGAATTGATGGGCCATGCCTTCAGTGAAGATGACATGTGGATAACTCCAGAGGTGGCAAGTATCGTCACAGGAGTACCGGCAAGGAACCTGGAGTTGCGCTGTTGGGCCAGACATTGCGGTATGCGGCAAGCTTGGACATGGTCGCATATCTACAAGGTGCAGACTGAAATCTACCTGTACCTACCCGAGCTAATGGTACACTGTCAGGATGTTCTAAGCGTTCACTCGCGACACTACCTGAATGTGGTGCGGCAAATATTCACTGACAACATGCAGAGGCGGCACAAGGTACTGAAGCGTACACGGTCAGAGTTCCGTGGCCTCAGTCTGGCCTCCCACAAGCTGGAGGACATACTGGAAATGTCGGGAAAGATAAAGTTCAAGCGTGTGTTTGGTAAGGCTTACCCGTACTCCGAAATGGGCACCATGTTAGAGCGCGGCCCCCTGGGAGTAGCATACGCAGAACTGACAGGAGGTTACCCCCATGTCCCGCCACGATGATTTGTTTACAGAAGAGCAGGTAGAACGTGCTAAGGGGAACCTTGCACGTTTGGCTGACCTAGCTAAGCGCATGAACGACTTGCCTGCCGACAAGGAAGAGTCTCGTGAGTTAGTAGTGTCTAGTGTGATACGGGAGTCCCGGTCACTGGCCCGGACTATGGCATGTGGTAATCTTACTGAGACGCAAGCTGCTGTTGCTATCATGTTGGGGCGGGGGCTACTGTACCAAGAGGCAGCTAATGCACTGGACATAGACGAAATGGACATACACGAGTGGAATACTACGGTGCCTGACTTCCGTAGGTGGGTGAAATACTTCCGCAAGATAATGCAGGAAGAACAGTGGGGATATGCTGTACGGGAGTTGCAGGCATTGGCTGACCGCAGTGATGATGACCGCACGTTGATGCGGCTTATTGAGACACGTTTGAAGATAGCCTCTAAGCCGGATGAGGAGGAGCGGTTTGAGCGGGAACTTGCGTTGAAGAGGCGTGCCCAGGAAATGCGGGAGACAGAGACTGCGCAGCGCATCAAGCGTTCGTTTGATTTACCTCCCCGTGCGGTCATGCTGGATGTAGTAGACGGTGATGTAGAAGACGCAGAAGACGAGGAAGCCGCAGGAGCGGAAGATAATGACGAGTAAGGGGTATGGTCATCTTTTGTCTAGAACTCGCTTAGAACGCTTCCTCGTGCCAGCAATCGGTATTGTGTGTGCTACAAGCAATTGGTAGCGTAATCAGGGGTGTGTGTTATCCCACCTCTGTCGAGACCCCCGCTTGCCTCCCTCAGGCGGGGGTTTCATTTTGCCTGCCTCCAGAACACGGGGCTTGCAATTGTGAACAGTATGTGGTATAATGTCACCAAATGTTGGATAAACAGTTACAGAAGAATAGAATACTTGTACCTTTCCGTAACGAAGGTGCAGTTATCCCCAAGTCACTCTTCAAGAACTATGGGCGTGTTCTGCTGCCTGAGAAATGGACACGTGGTGATTGGAAGGCATTGCCTAAGGACGGGAAGATATTCCTCTATCGGTGCATAGCAGACTTTGGCTTCTGGTTCAGGTGGATATTCCTCCCCCACAAGGCGGCTATGGAAGAGGGCATGACCGAAGAAGAGTTGAACACAATCTACAGTGACGGGCTGCCTGCGTTCATGACCGAGTACTTCTCCGACATACAGGCTGCCTGTCCCATGACTCTACTTGCTTCCGAAGACAAGCCGAAGCACAGTGACAAGTGGCGCATGTGTAGAGTGTTTGGCACCGGCATGTTCAAGTCCACAATCACCTGTGAAGCTTGGCCGCTGTACCTGATAGGGCTGAACCCGAACGTTAGCATACTGTTGGCCGTACGCACGAAGGACAAAGCGGAACGGTTCATAGATGTGGCCAAGAGTCACATTACCCGTAACGAACAGTTCCAGTGGGTACATGGTACGTTGCGGCCCAGTGATGGCAAGTGGCGTGGGGACTGCATTGTAGTAGAGCGGCATCAGGACAGGGTATCCCCTACTCTTGAAATAGCAGGCTACGAAGGTGCTATCGAGGGTATGCGGTATGACATAATCATAGGCGATGACTTGGCTGATGTGACTAATACCCGTACAGAGGAAGCCTGCAACAAGCTGGTGGAGTGGGTAGACGAACCGTTATATAGCAGGTTGAATCCCAGACGGCGTATGTTCATGCTGATAGGTACTCCCCACAATGCTAATGACCTGTATGCCAAGAAGAAGAAGGAAGCGCAGATAGAAGGCACGTGGGACTACAAAGAGGTTCCGCTAGTACGGGCGGGTACATGGCCTCCGAAGAAGAAAGACCCGAATGGGCCGCTGAGTGTTGAGAACCTTATCATACCGGAAGACATTGAGAGTGCATGGCCGCAGTGGTGGACGGTAGAGCATATTATCGAGGACTATGTGAACAGTCCTTCTGCGTTTGCCAGGACACGGATGTGTCAGGTACGCGACCCGGATAGCAAGTGGTTCCCGATGCACGTAGTGGAGGCGGCCAAGGCTGATGGTGGGATGCGGGATGACCATGAGCATGTCAAGCCGATACTATCGAGGTGGCCAGTCCAAGGGGGCATACCTACAGAAGGTACTGTGTTGTGGGATATGTACCACGGTGCAGGCTTTGATATAGACAGCATGTTACGTGTCATATCGGTAGACCTTGCGGCTACTGACCCGCGACCGGGTGCTGACCCCGACTACACTGTGTTTCAACTGTGGGGGCATGACCGGAACACACAGGCGCGGATTATCCTCAACCAGTTACGCAGGCAGACTGGCGACCCCAAAGTGATAGAGCAGAGCCTCCGAGAATGGGTACAAGCTTACCATCCGCACAAGCTACTGGTAGAAGCTAATGCAGTGGACAAGCTATATGCACGAAGCCTGCAGGAGGTAGTCGGTTGCCCCGTAGTGGTACGAGAGTGGAAGATGAACAAGTCAGACGAAATCCGTGCCTTCCGTGACCTTGTGGCCAGTGGTTTGGCTTGGATACCCTGGGCGCGGGACAACATGGCTACCCGCAACGTGTTTGAGTCGTTTGTGGCAGAGCTACACCAGTGGCCGGATACGGTACATGACGACACTTTGACTGCAGCGGTACATGCCTACACTGAAATGCGAGGTGGCGGGGGCAGTGCTACTGCACGTATCATAGGCGGTCATGAGCAGCTTTCAAGCATGGCACACCATGAAGTGGACATGAGTTTGGAAACACAAGGCAAGCCACGGGTATTTACTCTGACGCCACAGAAGAACGAACTGCTGCGGAAGGGTAACTCCGGCTTGAGAGAGTTAGTTAGTGCGAGGAGACGAGGGGGCATACTGAATGTCAAACGATAGCATAGACTTAGTGACGCGTGATGGTGTGCCTGTTGAGGGGCGTGTTATCAGCATGTCCCGTGGCAGCTATGATTCCCATTTGATGGGACACCTGGCATTGCTGGGCAGGATAACAGGTAGGGCGGCTAATTCTCTTTACAATGATGCCACCTTCTACAACAACTACAATCGTGAGCGGGTAACAATAGCACCGCCTATTCCCCTATCGTACTACATTTCACTGTACCGTAATGACCCCATACAGAAGGCTTGTGTTGACGCCAAGGTAGCGTGCGTGACCAGTCAAGGGTATAAGATACGGCCCCGTCGAGAAATGGCATTGGTGGACAACTCTACTGCTACTGCTTACGGTGAAGAAGACCATGACCCTGATGAGCAGCAGAAGGCAGCGGTGATAGGGCTACTGGACGCAGGACTACCCGACTACCCGTTAGTCCAGACACTGCACGAGTTGTGGCTTGATGTGGAAAGCACCGGCAATGGCTATCTGGAATTGACACGCAACGGTATGGGGGAGTTAGACGGTATCTACCCGGTCAAGTCTGCTACAATCGAAATAGTGGCAGGTGGGGACGGGTACATGCAGCATAGGGGGGGCAAGGCACGCTTCTTTGCTAAGTACACTGGTGAAGGTGGCCAAGCAGTAGCACTACGAGCGCAGAAGACAAGCTTTACACGGCCCGGGAAGCAAGGTGTGCCTAGGGAAATGTTGAGTGTCCCTGTAGAGTGGGGCAACACCACAACCCTTATGCGCTCCTACAATCAGGCTGCCCGACAACTAATGGACAAGCCTGCCGATGGGGATACTGCGGTTACCCCGGTAAACGAAATCATGATGTTCAAGAAGCCGACACCGTTGGACACACCGTATGGGGAACCCGACATAGTAGCAGCGGTTTACGATGCGCTAGGTTCGGAGAGTGCGGCCCTGTTCAACCTCAACTACTTTGAGAACGCAACAATCCCTAGGCTTGTCATCATAATTGAGGGCGGCCAGATGTCGTCCAAGGTGGAAGAGCAGATACGTAGCTGGGTAGCAGAACAGTCGGCCCCAGATGTACTCAACCAAGTCCTGCTAATCGAGAACCCCGATGCTTCCACCAAGATACGCATAGAACCTTTGGGGGTATCCGAGCTACGTGATGCTGGCTTCCTGGAATACAGAGAACACTGCGCGGCCCATATTATGACTGCCAACCGGACACCTGCTTCGATAATCGGGTATGCGTCCAGCGATGCACGTTCGGCCAGTGTGGAGGCTAACCTGCGCTTCTTTGGTACAGTGGTCAGGCCCGGGCAGCGGCTACTGGAGTCGAGGTTCAACTATCTGTTTGAGCAGGAGAGGGGGGTAAAGGACTGGGTACTGGAGCTGGCCATGCCGGAGTTAGTCAGTCCGTTGGAGAGGGCGCAGTTCTTCGATACCCTGATTAGCCGAGGTGTAGTCACAGTAAATGATGTACGCAGGTTTTTCGGTATGCACCCGGTAGAGGGCGGAGACGAACCGTTCATACAGGTAGTGGGGCAAGGTGCGGTGCCTATCAAGTTTCTCGACAGAATAGTGGAAGCCAACATGAACACGAGTGGCAATCCGCTAATCGCTACCAGTGGGATGCAGACTCCTTCTGATGATGCGCCCGTAGCGAACCTGCCACAGGAAGCACAAGGCAGAGCAGGGGTACATGTAGATGCGCTGAGAAATCTTAGCCCGGGTGACCAGAACATGACCGTCATGATGATGGAGCAGCTAGGGGTAGACCCGAAGCTAGTACAGAAGTTACCGGGTGGGGGAGTAGATTCAGCGGTGAACAAGTCCATATAGTTTGTGACTTTAGTCACAGTTTAGAAACAAAGCTTGCAATGTTTTCGCAGATGTGGTATAATGGCAACTAGTAACGGTGTGTGGAGGTAGACATGGACGAGAAGACTGACAAGCCGGAAGAGGTTGTAGAGGAACCGATTGCTGAACCGAAGCAGCCGGGAGCGGATGAACAGGCGCCGAAGAAACCGGTAGTCCCCAAGCTACTACCTGAAATAGTCGAACCGAAGACAGGTGGCTTTCGGTTCCCGTTGGACTAGGAGGACAGTCATGGCGGAGAAGCCCGAGAAGAAGACAGTAGGTGGGTTCGAGTTCTATGCTTCGCTATCAGCTCCTGAGGATTCCGACAAGAAGCAGCCCTACCGTATCCGGGGGCTAGCTTCCAGTACTATGATGGACGACTACAACAGTATCATCACCGAAGAAGCCATTAGTACAATGGCCATGACCAAGCATATCCCCCTAACGGTGGGGGCTGACCACTGGGACGGGATTGCGAACGTACTGGGGATTATTGGTTGGGCTAAGCCAGTAGTGTCAGAGAAGCGGTCGGAGTTTGTTATTGACGGTTATCTGAAACCTGACCATCCCTATGCGGCTTCTTTGTATGCTGACATCAAGGCTTTCCCGGGCGAGGTCAAGCTTTCGATAGGCGGCTATATCCCGTTTGACGGCGCGGTGGAGGAGTATGACAGCGACCTTGAGCAGTTTGTGACATACATCAACGAGTTCCACCTTGACCACATCNTTGTATGCAGGGCGNATNCTGCAGTCAATCAGGATACTTGGATAGAGGTAGATGAGAGTGGGGCTTCTGATTCGGGGACGGGCCGCAGTACTGTTGACCGCCATGACTGGGGTAAGGTACTCTTCCGCGCCAGTTCCGAGGTAGTCAAGTCCCGAAACAAAAAGGAGAAGAGGGCTGATATGGAAGGCACTGATGAACAGAAAGGTTTTCTAGCCGGACTGGGCCAGATGATAGCCGCCTATGCAAAGGGTGAATTGAGTGGGAGAAGCGAAGCCGCAGCCAAGGACGGTACTCAAGAAGGTACTCAGGAAGGTACTGAGGCGGCAGCTACTCAAGCAGGCGCGGCGTCTGGTGAAGAAGCTGGAAAAGTAGAACCGGAAGCGAAGCCCGATGCACCGGCGGCCAAACCCGTAGAGGAACCTGCCAAGGAGACTACAAGTGATGCTATTGCGGAACAAGTGTTATCTGGCGTTACCTCAGCAATAGACAAGCTGGAGAAGTCCTTGGGCGAAAGTGTGGCCGACATCAACAAGCGGGTAGCAGCAATGGAGAAGAGTATGACAGAAGAAGATAAGCCGGAAGCGAAGGCAGATGACACGGCCCCTGCAGCCAAGGAAGAACCCGTAGCAGCGGAACCTGCCGATACGAAGCCCGTAGAAGGTAAGGCAGCGGACGCACCACCAGAGCAGTCTGACATTGCCAAGCTGGTAGAGGAGGCAGTAGCGGCCAAGTACGAGGGGCTTGAGGAAGCATTAGACGAACACCTTGGCGTTATCTATGGTCAGATAAAGGACATTCTGGGCAAGCTGGAAGTGTCCATGAAGGCCCGGGGCCGTAGCAGCCAAGTACCGATAGCTGGGGAACCCGCCTCCCTACAGGATAACGATACCACGAAAACGAGCAGCGTTGCAACTATCATATCTGACATTCCTGCGTTAGACACCAAAGCTTAGTGGAGGCTACAATGCTACCATCACCGGAAGCGTACCTGAAGGGCACGGGGGGAACCCCCAGCAAGGGCAGCGGGATGGGCGACTTCATAGGCCGCTCATTCGGTTCGTCTACAAACGAAAACTACAAGGGGCCGTATGTATCAATCAAGAACGAGTCACTGGATGAGTTCATCCGTCTTGTTATTGACGAGACAACTATCCTCAACCAGGTGGCTACCGTCCAGCTACGGGGCGATAACCTCGAGCTGCCGAACGTCAACATCGCACCGGGCCAGATGGCAGGCGGCCTTGGCAAGATGGAACCCATTGACGGCACCGCGAACGCTCAGTTCGTGAAGCCTACCTATGGGGGCCGGACGCTAACGGTCAAGCCGTTCGACCTGCGCTACAAGTATGAGGAGACCAACTTCCCACGTATCAACATTGAGCGTGAGGGTATGCGTTCAACTATTGACGAGCTAATGCGCCGGTATATCGGCAACGAGACCGAGCGGATTTCGCTCAACTCTCGCACTAGTGGTATCAAGCATACCTCCTGGGTTGATTTCAACACGGGCAACATGACCACCACAGACGGTTGGTTTGCGAAGGCCCTCAGTGGTGCCCATATTCTCAACGTAGACCCGGCAGGTACGACACCGTACTATGTGCAGCCGAACCTGTTCAAGTCTATGTGGCAATTGCTGCCGACCAAGTGGCNTGCGCGCAAGGACGAGTTCGTGTTCTTCGTGGCGTCCAACGTCGAGGTGGAGTACAATGCGTTCTTCTCGGGGCGGCAGACGGCCCTCGGCGACCAAGCGTTGGTCTCCGGTGCGCGGACTGCTTGGAGTGGCATTCCTCTATCGCCTATTCCTTCCATCCCAGTGGATGAGCGGCATGTCACTGCTATCCGCCCCGACACTGGCAGCACCGAGGTTAGTTTGACCGGGCCGGACTATGGTATTGACCAGAAGTATAGTTGGTCAATCAACTCGCAAGGCGAAGGCTACCAGACCTCCGATACTGAGCTATACACGTGGGTAATGCTGGCGCGACCTGCCAACCTTGTTCTGGGCTACGGGCCTGAGTTCAAGGTTTCCCGCGTCCTGGATAACTCCGCCAAGTTTAGCTGGTACAACTTCTGGGGCCAGTTCGGTGTCGAGTTCTTCAACATTGATGAGGTTGTGCTGGCCATCAACGTGACACCGACCATTGACCCTGGCGACGATGACGAGGGCTTGTCCAGCTAGCCCCTCCTCCCCACCCGAGGGGGGTAGTGGTTACTGCTGCCCCCCTCTACCGAAAGTATAAGCATAGGAGAAGAAGATATGTCAGAGAAGAAAGAAACTACCGGCGGGGTACTTGTCATACCAGACGACAAAAACCACCCAGCTTCGTTTTCGTATGTATCGCCACGGGAACGCAAAATAACACGCGACCCGCGCACAGGCCGACAGATTGTCCAACCGGTTGTGTACACGTTCCAGAGAGGCCGCCCAGCACGTGTGGAGAACGAGAGGGACTTTCAGGACTTGCTACAGGAACAAGCTTACATGACTGATGGTCGGGGCTTTGTCCCCATGTTTGAGCGGGTAGTAGCATCCCGTGGGCCGGGCAGAGTGGAAGCGGAACAGAAGGTTACCGGCCTGCTTATGCAGTTCCTAGCGCACCACAACATAGACCTGGATAGCTTGGTCAAGTCCGCCAGTGGGGAAACAAGCAAGGCTATCCCGGAGGAAGCCGATGCAGGTGATAACCAGAGCGTCTGAGCATATTGTCAGTGGTGCCCTCGAGGAACGGTACTGCACGATAGCTGATGTGCGGCACGAGTTACGGGGAGTAGCCATAGACAATCCGACTAACAATCAGGACTTGGGCGCGTGGCTATCGAGTACCGAACGAAACGATGTCCTACTACGCGCACTAATAGATGCGCGTATGTGGATAGATGACAAGACCAAACGGGACTTTGATTACCACAAAGATGTCATGGTGGCCGTGGACGGTTCGGGGGAAGATGTGCTGAACTTGGCGGGGTACGGTTTCCTCCCATTGTACAAAATATCGTTTCTGGAAGTGGATGGCAGGACACACCGGCCCGATAACTTTGCTTTGTACCCGTCTACCGGGCGTGTCAAGGCGAAGAGTTTTGGCCAGGCTTCCCGTTACGCTTCTCGTGGGGGGGCAGCTTTCCCGATAGGTGCGCAGAATGTGGTGCTGACCCTGACATGGGGCTACCAGCATTTGCCACGGGACATAGTGGTTGCCCAGGCGCGGAAAGCTGCAGCGTTAGTGCTAGACCAGTTGGAGAGGGCTGACCTGTCTACAGGTGATGTCAGTCCTGGGTTCAGGGAAGTCAACTATGGTGATGTGAAGATACGCATGGGCGACTATGGCAGGTATGGGTTATCTATCCGGCGGTTGGAAGAGCAGGCCATCGAAACGTGTCTGCGTTACCGGATACCGTTGGTGGAGTCCGCACGCGCTATGTACAGGGGCAAGCCTTCTCAGCCCGGGGGTTGATGTAGGTGCTTTGGACTGACCTTGTAAGAATATACCGATGCGGGTTCACACAGAGGCATGACCTTAGCCTAGCCTTGGATGATACTGACATATACGGTGAGGATGTCTGGGGCAGGCTGCTACCTGATGATGATGTGGTACTGGTGCCAAATGAGTGGGGCATAGTAGGTGGCAGCGGGAAGATAGCCTTGCCTGTACAGTATGATGTAAGCCCCGGGTACATACTGTGGATAAAGGATACTGTTGTGTATGATGGGGCGCGGGTAGAGGTGGCGGCTGCTTTGACCGATGATGTGGTGGCCGGTGCTACTACTCTACCTGTAGATACCATAGTCGGGTTCAACGATGGTGCCATAGTTACTGTACATAGTCAGGGCAAGCGGCACCGGGGTAAGCTTCGGTACGCAACGGGTTCGGAGTTAGTTCTGTACAAGGAAGACCAGTTGCGTGAGGGTTTCAACACAGGCGACACGATTTCTTCTGGTAGGTACTGGCGGGTAACGGGCCGGAAGAACCCGGGTCAGTGGGGGCATATACAGGAATTGTCAGTGGTAGAAATACCGTTTGGGGCGGTTAGTGTATGAGGCCTGCCTACAGCCTGACGATAGAAGAGGGCATCAGGAACCTCTGTCTGGGGCGTAGCCTGCTGAAGCGGGATATAGCCGTAGGGGACAAGCTGATACCTGTAGGCATGACCTTTGGGGCAGACAACGCTTATGCTTGCCCGGGTGGGCTACTGTTTTATAACAACTCACTGGGCACCTACTGTAACGCTACCCTTGTCCAGCCGGGTGAATCTAATACCCCAGGGGATATAGCCTACAGTGAGAAAGTCGCATTGGACTGGTCGCAGATGTCCACCAAGCATTATGACCTGTACTCTACTACTGAGGTGGCGCACAAGTACACTGTGGCAGCAGGTGCGTATCTGGAGTTAGACCCTGTACCCGATATATGCCAGAAGCTACGTATGATAGAAGAGGATTTCCTTGCTATCGGGATAGAACCTGCGGACAACTGGTTCCCGGGTATTCTGGTCATATCTATGGGTTCTACCCGCAGGCAGGCTACTAACGCATACTGTATAGATACCGAGGGGTTTATTATCCGCTATGCTGATGTGTTGGTGGGCGGGAAGAAGGCCCTCGATGTGAAGCATGATGTGGAGTTACTGGAAAGCCTGATAAGTGAGGACTACGGGTTAGGTGGCACATGCCAGTGGTCGGAGGTTATGCGGCCAGGAGTGATGTGTCCGACACCGGGGAGAATAGCTTCCCAGAATAGGCTGATAGAAACCTCCTCCCAGTCTAAGATATGCTGGGGGGACATTTACATACAAACACACCGATACCGGATAATTGATAAGAGGCCGCACTTGACTAAGCAACCGGAACCTACCCCGTAGAGGAGAGGTGTGTTAGATGAGCTGGAGTAAGTTAGCTACGCCTACGCTGAACAAGCATAGTATATTCATGTTCGCACCGCAGAGTGCAGAGGGGACGCAGGCTACTACTGGCTTTACGTCCATTCCATTCAGTGGCACCCTGGATTTCAACCTTCAGGGCAACATGGAGGCCTTTGAGCAGTCTGACGGTGTGGAGTACCTTCACCATTTTTACACTGCAGGCGCATGGTTTGAGGGCAGTGTACCGTTGGTATTGTCCCCTGAGGGCGGTTCCTTTACCAACCTTATCAACTGGATTACGGAACGTGATGACGATAACCAAGCATCGTTCTGTACTGTCTGGATTGTTGATGACAACATGGAACGGGGCGCGGTAGATGTCAAGGTGACTGAGGCGACTATATCCCTACGCAAGGGGGAACCGGTTACGTTTGGTATCACTCTGCGCGGCAAGAAGCCTACAGAGGGCAAGGCACCTACCACTGTTACGCCGGATACTGGAGGCCCATACCTGTGGAGTGACGGTACGGTGTCAACGGGTAACTATGGCAGCAGCACCTCCGAAGACGAGAACATNGAGTCACTGGAAATCCGCATTGACAATGGCGTTGATGATGGTGCCGAGGGCCTGCGCTTGAGTAGCGGTGTGTACCCCATCCGATTGTACAACCTGAATGACATGGAGGTCACCGGTTCGTTTGAACGGGACTACATTGTTGCACAGAGCGGTGGGGGCGCAGCCTTCTACAATGCGTTTGTAAGCCAGGTGGAAAACTCATTCAGCACTACCAGTGATGCTGCTTTGGATGTAACGTTGACGCGGGGTGGTAGCAGCTTGTCCCTGAGTATGCCGAGGCTGAAGTTCACTGATGTGTCGCAGCCGCTAGAGGGTTCGAACCGAGGCCGAGTTATTCAGACGGTGGAGTTCAGGGCGATAGCTTCTCCGGGTTCGCTGAACGATTGGACTGCACCGATAACCATTACCGCTACTGGCGGGTATAGCTAGGCAAGGTAG
>JGI24712J26585_10001709_pt1 | contig 18546 bp, 24 predicted proteins | sample BioPla3DNA2_FD_26585 | JGI IMG/M metagenome (IMG submission 26585) | reverse complement strand
AATAAGATGAAGTTGTACAAGCCATATTCTTTTCTTCACAGTACATGCCTATTCTTCCGTCTGAGCCAATTCCATAGTTGGAGCTTGCTCTAGTTGTCCGTTTTGCAAACCAACCACCTAAGTTCTCAATCCCGATTACTCCTGCGGTATGATGCGGAACAATATTAGTAATTGGTAGTGTCCTTCTACCGTATGTAGTCGGTGATATCCTAGTGTGCGAAACTAGTGGACTATTGGTATATTTAGTCATCTGGTAATTCCTCCATGTTGTTTGATGTTTCTAAAACTGTTTCTTCAGTTATTTCTTCATTTTCTTCAAGTTTTAATTCTTTCTTTAATTCTTCTAAAGTAGGCATAATAATTTCCTTTCAATAAAAAAAAACACCCTGTCAGGTGCTGGCTTTTATCGTCTAATATTGATTTTTTAAGTTAAATACACGCACGTAAACAACATTGGATAACCGGGCACTTCGGGGGCGACTACTCTTAACCCATCAGAACCAAAATGCGCAGTAATTCCTCTTGCAGAGTCGTTAGTGCTGTCTCGTGTTGCGACATTGACAACGGTAATGAGGAGCGGTTTATACAAGGTTGTCGTTACAACGTCCATATTAAAACCAGTCGAGACTGGCTGATAATCAAACCGCATAAAAACCACCCTGCCAAACTTATAAGCGTAGAAATTTGTAACTCCACTGGCGAAGCTAAACCCGCTCGTGATGTTCGTAAGATTAATACTTTGTATAGTATCTTCAACCTTGTCTGCTATCCCCTGAATATCTACTACATCAATCTCATCTGTTGCTTCCGGTCTAGGAACTCCACTAGCTGTCTTGTGTTGAGTTGCCATCTTTATCCTCCTGTTCTGCTTCTTCTGCCCTTGCTGCAATCAATGTCTCAAGTTGTGCTTGTAGAACTGCATTCTCAGCAGTTAATTGACCGATTCTGAAACTCAAATTCTCAATAATTCTATTAGCGTCAACGTCTGTCATTCTGTTACCTCTTTCCACCCGGTCGGGTAATCAACCGGACTCCATACATTATTATCTATCAACGATTCATAGGTTTTCTCGTCCGTATATATCATTCGGTCACCAGTCATATATGCGTCATGTGCGCCTGTCGGTTGTTTCCATTCTTGTGTCTCGTCTACACCATCAACGGGGCTTAACTGTTTAAACAGCGAAGGGGTTTTATCAGGATTCCAATCAGCTTGTGTTGTATGAGATTGAATGACTTCATACAGAATTCCTTCATGCTGAATACGTTTGCCTACTTCAAGAGATAGACTTGGCTTCCACTCTGGAAATAGATGCACTAACTCTAATTGTTTTTCAAGTGGAGCTATTTCTGTGATATATTCAGAAGCTAATTCAGAAGCTTGTTCTTTTTCTGTTTTTAATCCATTAGTAAAGATTAAAATTCCCTCTAAAATGTTTTCTAGTTCTTCCGGAACAACTTCATAAAAAAACCGCTGTCCGTCCTCCCTTACTATTGTTATTTGGTATTCTGTGTCTGTGTTGAAAATGCTAAACTCTCTCATTAAGCTTCTCCTCCAATTTCTTTACCCTTCCATTAAGTTCTTGTGTTGCCAAAATATTCATAAGATAGAGATTTTCGTATTTGACATTAAGGTATCCGTCATTTGCACCCACAACTAAATCAATTAATTCATTGTCATTATCTTTAATGAAATCTTGAGCTATTATTCCTAGCTTAAGTTTCTTGTCATCATCGTTTCTAAAATTAAAATTTTTCAACTCAAGGCTATAAAAGGATGTAATATATTTATCTGGCTCCACCTCTTTTATATTGTCTTTCAATTTTTCATCGGAGATTTGACTTAGAGTCTTATAATAAACAGTGCCGGGTACTCGCAATGATCCGTTTATTTGCATACCCCCACCAATGTATAATGTGGTAGACCCAACAGAAGAATACCTCACTCCACCTAACGTACCTGTACTAGAATATATAGACCCATTATGACTCCCTAGCGTTCCAGACAACGATCCACCAAGCGTAGAGTTACTGTATGTATAGCCCTGCCCTTCATGGTAGCCATAGTGCGTTCCGTTATGTCTGCCTGACGTGCTAGATAACGATCCTGCCAACGTGGAATCTGACGTAGATGTTATTTTACCGCTGATTGTTGCACTTGTTGCTTTCATTGAGCCATCACGCAACACACCAAATTTTGCAGCAGAATAAGAACTTCCACCAACTAAAATTGGAGAATACCTAGAATCTCCACTCAGCCATACATAATTACTACCCGATCCGGCTTCAAGAGAACTATCTTTGATTGAGAATCCTCCAATCTTACCGCTTGTAGCTGTTATGCTTCCAGTTAGCGTAACTCCAGACGCACTCAAATATCCTGAAGAATTAACGCTAAAATTTATATTGTTAGCAGACGTACCAATCATAATAGGATTGTAACCGGCCCTACCCATTAACCTCATATATGCGCCCGAACTTGAGAATTGCAGCCTATCGCTAGTAAGAGTCATTCCTGCTATAGAACCACTCGTATTTGAACTAAGCGTTATTTGCCCAGCTTTGATTGTTGTAATATCACTCTCGTTTTTTGAAGTCTTGTTTGTGAGCTGAACCATGCTGCTGTTGATTGTCGTTAATCGCTCCGGCAAATTCTCCCCAGTTACACTGCTTAATATGACTTGTTGAGCGGTGATCGTTCCTGTATAAATACCGCTTGCAGTTATTCTAGTTAATTGTCCTGACAAGTTGTGAGTAAAGTCAGTTGCGTTATCTCCTGCCTCAGACTTGATTAGACCAACCCAATAAGTCACATTATCTGCAGGATTATGTAATTCTAATTGTGCATATACTGCTTCGTCCGGAACGGTTATCGTTTCTATTTTTATGTGATTAAAAAAACCACCTTCTGTGATTGTCCAAGTATGATCTTCTACACTTAGCGTAATTCCATTTCCGCTAATCCAACGTGTTTTTGTTCTTATCGTACCCGTTAATGCGGTTGTAGCATAAGCATAAAAACTATGTGAGATAGTTTCTAGGCCCTCCACTCCAAAAATCCAAGATTTTACTTTAGCCGGTGCTTCCATACGGAAGGTATTGTAGCCACGATATTGGATTGATGAATCAACATAATATGCCATTAAATCTCACCATCCTTTGCATTTTGCCAAGTTTTATTTGCTGCTTTGACCGCACCCCAGGTAATTTTTTTAGCTTCTACTTCCTGATAAGTATTTCCATCTGCCCACCAGTCAGAAGCCGGGTTCAACCCATCACCTAATTGAGGATTACGCACCATATTCCCTCCACCGTATTCCAGTGCAGTAATTTGGCTTTCCATTGATGCTAAACCATCTAGCACTTGTTCCATGTGATAGGTAAGCGGTTCACCGTCAATAGTTGTATTTTCAGTAATTGTGATTCCAAGCTCATCTATAACTGTTTTGTTCGCTTTTTCATCAAGCTGATTCGCTAAATCGCTTCCTTGATCAATTATCAATTGACTTGCTCTAATCTGTAGTGCCGATACAACCTTAGCAATTACCGTATCCGACTCCGCATCAATCCCTGACCAGGTATTCCCGCCATCACTTGAGTAAGTTAATGCGACCCCATTAAACCCCCAGATGATTTGCGATTCCTCTAAGCTTTGCTGATCGTGGAACCAATATTTTACTGACCCATCTTCAAGAGTTTCTTCTGTTCTATATACACCTAGCATGCGTCCTACTAAATCGTTCAGAATTGCTGTAGACTGCTGATAACTGTTAAGGTTATGCTGTAATGGCTCTGTTGCTTGTGACGCGATAAGCGTCATTCTGCGTTCGTTAGCCGACTTATAATTAACGGCAGCAGAACTTGTACCTTCTGCAACCATCTTACACGTACCACCATGCACATAATTATGCTTAGTGATTATTGAGAGAATCGTTTTTCCGTCTTTTGTTTGGTGCAGAACAGTGTCCCCGCTATCGATAGCAGGATTCCCATAATAATCTGCTGTAAAAGCTGTATAAGTGTAATTATCGATCACAACGAAAACATTACTTAATATTTCATCTATGTTATTTTCATCAATAAGGCTTAACTTTTTTATCTCAAGCGGATAGTCTTTTTCGCCCCAATAAAGGTTTTCGTAGATCATGCCCGTTATTGAAATCGGATCACTAGTTTGCTTGAAGTTTTTTCTACTACCAACCGGCATTACATGAGCTTCTTCATGTGCAGGTTTTTTGATTTGAATTATTTCTAAATACCCAGTTCTACTAAAACGAGCAAAGCCACAAGCCATTAAAGCTAACTCACCAACAGCATCACGGCATGTAAGCTTATCAAGATCCGCCGGTTCCGGAATAATGTATTCCATACTAAGAAGATCTAATACACTTCCGGCTAACGGTACATTGCAATGTTGAGCAATTGCAGAAATCAATGTTCTGTGAGTTGCCGGCCAACCTATATCAACATCCTGTAAAGGTTCGTCAAGTAATATCATCCTGTCTGTTGCTTTAAGCTGCAAGCTAGAATAGGGTCTGCCCGGTTCATCAATAATAAAAACTCCCATAGGCACAAATTCAGTGCCGGTTGAAAGTATATATCCGCAATAAGGTGTTAGTGTTGCACCGTCAAGTGTTACATTGTCCCACTTACCATCACGATTATTTAGTTCAAGCGAACAACTTCTTGCTGTCGCAGTACCTAACTCAAAACCTTTACTCATGCACGAGTCTTTAACAGAAAATTTGCCCTGCTCAAAATCTTCTGCAGTTAGTTGGTATGTATCAGTTGTAGTTTGAAGTGTAGCTTTAATTACAAGCTCTCTTGTTTCATTAAGAGCCATTGTTTGAAATTCTGCTGAAGCATTATACATAGTACCTCCTACAACTCAATCAAAGTTACCTTACATTGCCAAATCGATCCTGTAGGTATCAGGTAATCGTTCGCAATTGACATTTTTATATCTGTGACATTCGCGTAGCATCCCACTGTTTCGTAGCCAAGGCTGGTTGGAACTTCAGCACTTATTGCTAAAGCTCCACAAGCCTTTTTAATATCATCTAATTGTTGTCTAGTAATTCCTTTATGCAGAAATGCCCACTTCCGAACGTCTGCCCTAATTAAATCAAGGTGCATTCTGCCTGTTTCATCTCGGCCTGTATTTGGACCATAGAGATGATTACTTTCCATGCCTTCAAATTCGCATGAGGGCATTTTTACTCCATTAATTTTGTAATACATAATTAGCCCTCCTTAAAATACAGGTTCATTTCTACGCCTTGACTCACGATCAATCGCAGTTTCTATCACGTCTATTAGAGTATCTGTGCCTAAATATACCGGCTGTGTGATGTGGATATCTCCACCTTCACCGCCACCTATACTAGCAGCAAGTTTTTCAGCCATTTTGTCTATCCACCCAGTATTGTTCTCAAGTGGCATAACCGCCTCTTTACCTTGTTCACCAACAACCGCTAGTGTAGGCTGATCAATGATTCCACCTCTAGCAAGTCTTGGAATCTCACCAATGTTGATACCCTTACCACCAACGAACGGAACCCAGTCAGGTATTCTAATTTTGTTTAGACCCCTAATAAAGAAGTTAATTCCATCAATGATCCAGTTGATTGGAGTCTTAAAGATATTAGCAATACCTTCAATAATGTTTGTGAATATACTTACGACTCCGTCCCAAGCCCTACCCCAATCACCTGAGAATACTCCTGAAACGAAATCAATAATTCCTTGAAATACGCCCTTGATGTTCTCCCAAATTCCGGAAACATCAAAGCCAAATATCTCAAAGATACTTGCCATACCTTCAAATACATTCTGGAACATTCCTGAAATGGTATTCCAAATAGTAATTCCAATATTCTTAATGTTCTCCCAAGCGGCTTTCCAGTCCCCAGAGAAGATATTCCCCCAGAACTCGAATATGTTTTTTAGTACGTCCAAAGCTCCACCAAAGATCAACTTAATGTTTTCCCATTTTTTACCAAAGTAAGCTTGGATATTTTCGCCCCACTTTTCCCAGAATTTTTGAAGCGCTCCAAAAATGGTCCTTGCTACCTTAGAAATTACTTCCCAAATAGGCTGAATGATCTTCCATGCGGACTCAACGTAAGAGACAACTGTTTCGCTTATCTTAGGTGCAATCTCATAAAAGAAATCCCTAAGCTCACCAAATATTTTTGTCCCAGTTTCTAAAATAAAATCCCAAATAGGACCGATAATTGCCCAGATATCCTCCCAGACACCTGTAAGAAATGTTTTTATATCTTCTCCATTTTCGGCAAACCATTTAGTTAAACCGCCAAAAACCTGTCTAAATACTTCGCCAATACCGTCCAAGATTCCAGATAAGCCTACGCTTATGGTTCTCCATGTTTCGTAGATTTTTTCTTCAATTTCTAGTCCGTGTGTATCAAAAAATTCAGTAACACTATTCCAGAAAGGCGTAAACACCGCACCGATTAGTTCTGATAAACCGGCAAACACGCTTAAGAAGTTATCAATAAACGACGCGCCAACCTCAAGTCCGGCACTTATTGCCCCACTAACAAAGGGGATCCAAACATGGCCGGCTATTCGTGAGTACATGTTTAGTAAACTAGTGCCTATTTCTGACCAAGCGGACAGTATTCGTGGACCATTTTCTTTGAAAGAATTTGTAACCCTACTCGCAGCATTAGATGCACTGTTTTTGATATTGCCCCAAGCTCTTAATGCAGATTTTGAAAGTATTTGAAATGCTTTTGTCTTGCTTAGATTGTCTAGCAAGCCCTTTATTCCACTAATCGCATTTTTAGCAAAGTTACCAATCTCACTTAAACCGGTTGAAACTTCCTTAAAAATTGGTTCTCCACCGGTAGAACCTCCTCCACCGCCAGGACCACCGCCTGAACCGCTTCCGGATCCACCATCAGCTTGTCCCTTTGTCGGATCAAGAATTTCAATCTCATCAAACCCAGCAAGTGAACGCTTGTATTTTTCAGCGGCTTTCGTTGCTTGTCCGAGTCCTTTAGCAGCACCGCCACCGGCACCACCGACCCCTGCTAGGTTTTCAGTAAACTGCTTTGTTGAACCGACGGCTATTTGAACAGTTTTTTTACCCGACAATGCACCGAAAAAGATAGCAATTGCATTAAAAGCTTTAGTCGCCCATTCCACAACTTTTTGAAGTATCGGAATTAATGCTTGAACAAGAGGAGCAATCGCTGCAGCAAATGAGCCCTTCAACGTGTCAAATGCACTCGTTAAGCCATTTAATTGACCGGCAAATGCCGAATTACTGTTTGCCATAACCCTAAACGATTCAGTGACCGATTGAGCCACCCTTCTAATTCCAAGCAAGATCGACCTGATACCCATTAAGGCAAGACCCATTCTGCCTGCTTTAGATAGCCCAGCACCAAGTCCACTAACTGCGCTCTTAGCCTTATCCGCTGATTGTGTAGTCTGCTTTAAGCCTGAATTGATTTGAGATGTTGCTAGTTTCGCACTTGACCCTGTCTGCTTGAATGCTGATCGAACACGCTTAGCAGAGTCCCCTCCACTTGTACCAATATTCTTTATTTCTTGTTTCAGATTTTCAACCGGTTTGGTTGAAACTCCTATATTTCTAATATTTCGCTCAAGCTGAACAATCTGTTGATCTGCTTGATTTGCTGCAAGTCTTAAATCTTGAAGTCTTTTACTAGCATTTGCTAAATCCATTCCGAGCTTCATGTCTTGCTTTGATCCAGGAGTAGCGTTCAACTGTTTGTTTCTAATATCTTCAACTATCTTAGATTGTTGAATTCGTTGATCGTCAATAGCTTTCCAGCGATCAGAATAAATCTTTAGTTGTCGCTCCATTTGAGCTTGATCTAATTCAACTTTGATTTTAGGCATCTTGAAATCATTAACTGCACGTGTTGCTCTAGCAGCCCCTGTTTTTACTCCGCCTTCTAGGGCATTTGAAAGCTGATCATTCATAGTGTCAGCAAGGATATCAACAGCTTTGGTTGTCTCACCTATTGCCTTAGTCATTTGAGCACCAAGACCCTTTATTGATCTTTCAATTCCGGACAAGTCAAAATTACTTGAAGGTGCTAAAGATTTAGACAGTATTTTTGATGCCTGAGCGCTTATGCTTGATATCTGCTTAAGAAACTCTTTATCGTCTAACCTCATTGATAGCGACACTGAGCCTGCACTTACATTACTTGCCATTACTTCTCACCTCCAAATGCCTCTTTAAATATGCTTTGCAATTGTTCTATGCTTGTTCTAACCTCATTGGGATTTTCCTTGATCTTCTTCTTGGCTTCTCTGGCCAGCCATTCTGATCTAATCTGTCTTTGTTTTGGACTAAACCTTTTGATCATATCTCTGTCAGATTCAGATCTAATCGAAATAATACTTCCAAGTGGTGTATTTTCATTCAAACCACCTAATAAATTAGAAAACTCCGACCACTGCATTTTTGTGTGCCTGAGTCTGATATTGTATTGCTGTGCAAAACTAGCTTCTATTAAGTCCCAGTCTTCGTATATGTCATAGTATGAATCTTCTGTATTCCTACTCTTCTGTACGAAAAAATTGTTTCTCTGCATCCTCGTATGACATATTATTAATACCTGCCATTATTCCTACTGCAATTACAATCATTTGACTGAAACGTGTAGTTGCTCCCGGATGGTTCTTTTCAATCTGTTTAACTGCCTCTTCACCTAAAAGCCTATTAAATATTTGACTAAACACTTCAATGGAACCTTCTGTTTTTTCCATTTCTGCTTGCATTTCAAGAATCGCATTTTTATCATCATTAATTTCATATATTTCATCTTCAGAAAACTTTAATTGTGGTACTGCACTTGTTAGCTTTGCTGATATATCAATTATGTTTGCCATTTCTTATTTCCTTTTCTTTTAAATAAAAAAGGGAGCTGTTACACTCCCCATTCATTAATTGTTATTTTGCTTACGTAACCGGCGCCTCAGTGTAAGTTGGCTTCCCGTCACTTTGGAGTTCAAACTCTAAACCTGAAACGGCTGTCGAATCACCACCAAAGTTTTTAGTTACATTAACAACACAATCAAAGACCATTTGATCACCATTAGGAAATTCAATTGCAGTAGTGGTGCTGCATTCAGTTCCTGTTTTAAGCGCTAATCCTGCCACGTAATCATTGCCAGGATCGCCTTCATGACGTTTGCCGGATAAGCTAATACTAAATCCTTTACCGGTCATTAAACGTCTAACCCAGCCTTTAGTGTCCATTGGCGTCCATTCTTCCACATTTCCGTCAATTGAAGGTTCAAAGGTTTCCATCTCTGCTATAGGGACCAGCCCCTCTGTCGCATCATGAGAAACCTTACCTTGCATTGAAATTAAAAACTCAATATCAAATACGGGATATACTCCCAATTTTTCTGCCATATCTTTCTCCTATTTTCTAATATAAATATCAAAATCTATTACAGCTTCATAAAAGCCGTGTTCATCTCTTCCTAAAATAACCGGTGCACGGTTCGCTAATATCCAACAACTGTGATCACCGATCATGTTAATTGTTCCTAATTCATTAAACTTGTTATAAAACTCGTATGCTTTTTCTTCGCATGGCGTTACAGTCTTTCCCCAATGAATTAATAGAGTAATTGATTTAATTGCATAGCCTGGAGGTAGTCCAATCGTTTTTTGCTGGACTCTCCCATGCTGTCTTGAATAGATACATACAACCTTTTCATCATTCTTATTGAAAGCTGAATTACCCCACTTAGGCACATCCGGGAACTGAGGTTTAAGCCAATCAAGTATTTGTTTATTTGTGATCATCTTCAACCTCCAAGTTTCTCTTTCAAAAAATGTGCAAAAGTGTTCGGTATAAAATCTCCTTTAGCGTGTCCTGGTAAATAGGGATCAAACCAACGACCCCCGGCAAGTGGATTCTTATCAGTCCTAAAATTGAATTGAGGATTGAAGTATAATCTTCTTGCATAAGGTGTAGAGGATATAATCCTAAACACGAAGTCTTTTACTTCAACAAACGTTGAATCATTCTGCAAAAACCCAGTGTCCAGTGGCATTGTTCCGCTAAGTTTTAAATCATCTAGTAACGCGTAAGCTGTACGCTCAACTGCATACCTCTCTGCTTCTTTAAGTCTTGCTAAAAACGCTTGATCTAGCTTAATGTCTGCTTCTACTTCTATCATTAGATCAGCTCAATTCTAGTATGGTTAACGCTACCGTCGGGATTTCTCGGCCTTGTATAACTCAAAATTCTTTTTGCCCCGTATCCTTCGACGGTAGCGGTACCATCTTCAAATATTTCACCGGGCAATATGTCGCCCTTAACGTGAATAACTCCACTAAGCTGAGCCCATTGACCGTCAGCGTCTTGAACTCTACGAACTTTTTCAGAGAAGTTAACCAAACCTTCCCACGTTGCTGTGATTTCAGGTCCGCCATCTTCTCCAAATTCAGTTGATAGTTCAATCTTGCAAGGCGTTACGTCCCACTGCTTCAAGTATGGTAATTTAGCAATCATCTAAGCCTCCGATCTAATAGACCAGTGGGCATCAATAAACTTATCGCTTCGTCACATATCCCATAGTGTTTGACTAATTGCGACCTTGTTTCATTTGCTTTACCTGCTGAAACCGAAACATCCCCAATAGAATATGAACCTACTGAGTTAAGAAACTCGTCCATCTCACCATATTGATGTGTGAACTCTGCCTGCGCACATTCTGCAAGTTTTACTTGTCTTTGTGTAAACTCAGGCCATTCAATCAAATCTCCTATCTGGTAACTTGTAGCCTTATCAATCAACCTACTTGCTTTCGCAATTACGCTATCAAAGGCGTCTTCAGGAATGAGATTGCCTTTAAATTCTTCTGTATAAAACTCATAATCTGAATAACTCATTCCCTTAAACTCCTTTATTTTTTAGCTTTAGCAGCTTTTAATTTTTCTAATTCTTTAACAACTTTTTCATACTTATCATATGGCACGGTCTTACCCGCACCATGAGCTTTGATGGTTTCCTTGCCTTTGTCATCTACAGTGTAAATATCAAAGCCAATTGACTGATAATATCCTTCTTGATCTTCAGTGATAGTTAAAACTTTATTTGCTTTTCTTGCTTCTAACATTTAGATCTCCTCTCTTATCCGCCAGTCGCGCCTGCAGCGTTGATCATAACTCCAGTGACTTTGTTTTCAATTAAGAAAAGATCACCATATCTACGATTTTGATACAAATAGCCATCTCCGCCTGTATGTGTTCCAGGCGCCCAAAGATATATTGCGCTATGCTTATCCACCGCAATAACAGATCTAGGATGAACTAAGATCATATTAATTTGCTGTGCATCAGCAGCAGGCTTAAATCCGTCTGTAAAGTCATATGCTGATTTCATGCGTCCGGACGGAACAAGAATTATTTCAACCTCATCTAATGAGCGCACCGCGCGATTAATGTTGTTATCGTTTGAACCTGATACATTAATCGTTCTTTGAATCTCTTGAGCATGCTTGAGCATTGTATTGATTGCCGGAGTAACATATAAAATACGTCCATCAACGGGCACACTAGCCTCATCCATCGCTTCCATAAATTCATCAAACTTAGCTAAAATATTCGCTTCTGTTAACGCCGTTGTATCAGCGGTTTGGTTAAACGTATTTACATATTCAGAGTAGATTTTGCTGTAACGGTAAGCATCCAGCTCCGGTATAGCTTGTTCTGTCTCAAAAGTATTTGTGATATTTGCAGCTGAAACAACTTGATTTGTCTCATCAACATCCATTGCGTCGACAAAAAACTCAACATCACGATCATGTGCTAAGGTTTTTACTTCAAAATCATTTGAGATGTCCTGACGATTCCACCCACCAGAGCGTCCGTGCTCCTTATAGCCCCCAAGAGTTAAACGTGGAATCTTAACCGTTTTAGTACCGACAAATTGGATACCATTATTTGTTAAATCGCTAGAGGTCAATTCTCTTGCATACTTCTGTTCTAATTCCTGTCGGAATTGTTCTACATAATTAATTGCACTCGCCATATAATTTCTCCTTATTATTTATTTCCAAAAATTTTGCTTAATACATCTGCACTTGTTGTGCTTTTACCACCTGAACCGCCCAGCTTAAAGCCCGGTTTATTTTCTTCATCAGTCTTTGAAGCTATAAGTAATTCAGGAATTTCTTCTACTACCTTTTCGAGGGCTTCCCTTAACATTTCACCATCAACGTTTCCTTTGTCGTCTACGTCTACCCCTGAAAGATCGGCTAGTCTTATTGCGTGTTCAATTCTTTCAGGCTTGATGTTGAGTGTTACAGCCATTACCTTGGCATCCGCCCTAATAAGACGCCTATTTGCTATGCGCATTGCTTCTGACTCTGCTTGTTCGTACTTTTCAACTTTCGATCTAAGACTGTTTACGTCTTGCATTTCAGCTTCTTTGGCTTCTGCCTTTTTTGCTTTGAAATTCTCGAAAGCTTCCTGCGCTTCAGCTTCGGATAAACCTTGTTGCTTGAAATAGTCTTTTATTGCTGCGCGTTCTGCTCTAGCTGTTCTATTTTCAGCTATACGATTAACTTCATCTTCATCAATAGTTGGTTGTTCTTCTTCACCGACTTGCTCTTGGTTGTCGTCTACCTTCTCCACGTCTTCAGGTGTCGTGTTACCTTGTTTTTCTTGCAACTTATCTGTATTCATATTCCCTCCCGTTTAACGCCCGTCGGCGATTAATTACAATAAAAAAGCCACCCTATAAAGAGTGGCTAGTCCTAAAGCTGCGAAGTTCCTTGTCATTCTCCGCTTGCAAATCTTTCTTTGCTGTCAAGATTAGAGTGGATCACCTCGCTTTCATTTTAATAAAAGTCAATGTCCTGCTCCTTTCTAATTTATTTCTGACCCGTTATGGGTTATCAGCTAGTTCATACGTCTTATTTAGTTCCATCATCGCTTTTAAGCGCCATACCAACAATCAATAGAATAGTAATGCAGACTATTAATGTTATCTGTACTCCAGGTGTCATGTTCCATTCCTCCTATTTTTATATGTTTTAAGCTATTTCTTTTGCGTTAGGTTAACCCCATCAGCTTCTCACGTTGAGGGTTTCTTCTCAATTGTGAGTTCTTTTTGAGATGTTTTCTCATTGCTTCCTGCCATTGCTTAATCTTGTTGGCGGCTTCTTTTTTACTCTTTTCCGTTTGCGCTAAGGCTTCTTTGCGTTTCCAGCGTCTTATTTGTAGCTCAATCTGCCTTTGCTTTTGCTCTGCGTCATAATTACTCTTTGTCTGATCAAGATCGCTTTGCTTTGGTATCTGTGTAATTCCTTCAATATACGTCGCTAGAGGATGTCTACAGTTAGGATGCAAGAATCCGTCTGCAATTGCCGTGGATAGCATTATGTGCTTACCGTCCGGCTTTCCGCTTGCGTATACATCATCAACTAATACAACCCCTTGCCATTTTTGGCATATAGGACACGTTGAATGAAGTACTGCGGAAACAACTAAGTGATCTCCCCACTGATCTCTTTTTACGCCTTCCGCTTGTAGCACTGCCCTGTGTTGGCTTGTTCTAAGTGCCATCTCGGCATAGCTTGCAGTATTAACCCTTCGCCCGTCTTTATATTGAACTGAATTAAGCCCCATTCGCGCCAGGTCTTCTGTTGCTATCTCGATTGCTTGCTCTAGTGTAATAGACCCCGTTCCAAGCATTGCATCAACCCGGTGCAATACTTCAGCATATTGAGCGTTAGCGCGTTCTATTGCAGAATACCGGGCAATATTCATATCAGTTTTTACATCCTCAATGATGTTCTGCAGCTTTTCCTCGTTGATCTGAAAAAACGATTCATCATCTACTTGTACATGATCTATCTCAGCAACTAGTTTCGGTTCTGGAGGTTCGTCAAGCTTAATATTAATCCTATGTGGTTCGTGTTGTTCCGGCTCATACACCGGAAGTTTCTCCCACGGAATCTCTAAATCAGCTTTCTGGTACTCCTCAATCATTTCCTGATCGTATGCAGTTTGTGCATCATGGTAAGCTTCAGCAATCTTTTGTTCTGCTAAAGGTATGATATCTTCAAAAGCTTCATTAGCTTGTTCAGTTAGTTTTCGCCTTAGATTACGAAGGCTCCCCCATTGTAGCGCTTGCCACTGTGTCCACCGGCTCTGCTCCTTCATCTCCTCTGCCTTGTGTCGTCCCAGGTTCCTGCCCATCGAATCGTACATCATCAGTTCCAGCTCTATCAGGATCGCTATTATCCAATCTATCCATGTCATCTATCATGCTCTCCTCTTGGAATCCGTGCGGTGCTCTTGTCGGTTCAGCTACTTCAGCAATGCCCTTTTCGGCCATGATTCGCTTTACCTCTGCTTCAATCCAATCCTTTTCCTTAGCGCCGCCCCAAAGCGTTTCTACTTGTGCCCTAATGCTCATAATTTGTGTAGTCGATGCCTTGCCTACGGTTTCAACCTGTGCCTCGAATGAAGGATTGGCATACTCTCCAAAATCAATTGTACAAATAATGTCTTCGGGATCTTTCTTATTGATTGTTGCATTGGCTTTGAGAGATACATTCACCAATTCCGGCAACACATCATAAAGCACATCAATTATCTTTTGACGTGTATATAACGTGGTCTTTTCTTTTTCCCGTTGTGCTTCAGCGTTATCCAGTTTCTTAGTGTCAATACCTAAAGTGCTTGGACTGATTAATCCTTGTAAGCACATATCAAGATTATTGATGTACGTTCCAAGGTATCCGTCGTATTCAATTTTGGGTTGATCGGTAAGTATCTTATTTTCGCTTGCTTCCGGCAGTGAATCGCCTATAGCAGTGAATTGATTGTCTAAAACGTTCACCGGGAATGGTTGTCCAGTATTAGGGTCACGCGGCACCATTGAAGTTGGTATATACCGCTTAATTCTTCCCAATCTAATTGCATCCTGCCATTGGCTGATAGTTTCGTCTAAAGCATCAAACACATCTGTTTTAAGATCGAATATCGACCTGCCTCTGCCTTCGTATTTAGGTGAAGGATAGAACTGCAATGGTACCGCTAGAATATAATCACCGTCATATTTAACTGGTATCAGCTCTGCTAGCTCATCTACTGCAGACAAATCAACTTCTTTGTCTTTGTCGTTTAATAGCTCGTAATCAACGTATCCTTTGCCGTACACCTCTTTAAATGTGTATTGTCTGTCGTTTTGTTCGTAGGGCGTAAAGAAATGAATTTCTTCTATTCTTCCTCTATTGAACTTATACTCGACTCTTTCACCACTAAAGAACTCAATTATTGGATATTCGCTTAATTCAGTATCAAAGCTAATCTTAAACGCGCCATCACCTGTAACAAGCGTTTCTTCAACTGCTTTTGTAACCAGTTTAGTAAATTCGTTTTCTTCTTCTATTGATTGCCATGCTTTAGGTACTTCTGCTTTGGTTTTGTTCTCAAACCCAAACCCTTGCATATCGCTCGTAACAATATCACTCAAAGTATTAACGATCATTCCAGGCAAGCCTGAATGGATTTTGCGAATGTTATTACCCTTGCTTGGACTTGAAGCCCAAAACCTAGCTTGGCTTACTTTATCTGTTGCAGTCTGCTTAAAGAATTGATCTAACTCAGAGGGGTCCCCTCGATATAGGATCCTATTCTTAAAAACGTTGGTTCTAAAACTATTTTGTTCTTGAATAAAAAAAGAAGCCTCTTGAGCTTCTCTAATCCCTAGCCAGCGTCTTATTGCTTGCTTAACTTTTCCCATCAAGTCCCCCTTATTAGTCTAGGCTTATACGGCTGTATGCTGTATTCGTCACTGTCCAAACAGTCCACCGGATAACTCCCGTTATCAACTCTTACCCATTCTTTATCCGCATATTTATCCGTATCCCAGGTTGCCATTTCGTAAGCCGAAAACCATTGCTGCATATGATCAGCTATTTTCTTTCTGCCTTGATTAATTAATATCCGCATTGTATTAATACGGTCTAAAATTCCGTCTTTCTTATAACTTGGTACTGTTTGCATACCATTAAGCCCAGCAGCACTTAAAGCTCTATTTAAAGCTTGTCTGAATAACTTGTCTGCAGAATCAACAAATACCGGACAAGTTGCTAATAATGGATATGTTTCAGTCCACGGCTTGATAAAATCAACTATTTCTTTTGCATATTGCGCATGGTCTTTATCTTGGTTGATTCCTTGTTTGTGATAGTATCCGTCAATAGCAACTACCGTCTCATAATTTCTCGTATATCCATTAATCGTGGCTACTGTTGCATCAGTACCCCCAATATCAACTCCAATTGAAAAATCAATAAAGAACTGCTGCTTGATCCATTCTTTAGTTACCGCAACATCCTTATATCGATAACCTTCGTATATCCTACCTTCAGCTGTTGTTCTAAGACCCAATATATCACGCTTAAACCACTGGCTATCTCTATCGTAAGTAGCTAGTGTCTGCCTTAATTGATCGTCTGATATGCTTGTGTTGTCTGCGATCGTGAAGTGTTCATAATTAAACCCATATCTTTTATCTTGGCTTTGCTGTTCGGTATGATAATCTAAAATTGAAACATAAAACCAGTGCCTTGGAGGCTTAGGGTTTAAATCCATGAATATTTGTCTTTTATTGCTTGCCAAGGTCCTGTCAAAGCATTCACGAACGAATGGCTCTGCCATCTCGTTTACCTCGGTCATATAAACACTACCAAGCGAGAACCCTTTGATCCTTGCAACATCGTTGACCTTACCACCACCTGTGATAAGCACTATCTTCTGCCCTACCGGTGTGTCTATGTATAATGCGTCTATATTTTGATATAACCCTTCCCGGCATCTACCCCTAAATATCCATTTAAGCCCAAAGCCGTTGCTATCAATGATATTCATCTTAGCCGTGCCTTGAGTGTATCCGCACGCTAGATGGATCGTATCCGGGTGCTGCTCCAATGATATCGCCCACGCTATCAGATTAATGATATTCTTGCCGGCACGCTTACCACCCTCAAGTACGTTAAGCCATGCTACCCTTGATTTATGTATATAATCGACTTGCTTGTTATTAAACCGACTATATGGAATTAGATTTGTCTGTGTTTGAATCATCTTCAGCACCTCCCATAAAGTCGCTTAAAACTCTTTCGCTGTCAGGGTTATTAATTAAATCAGCTATTGTTGTAATCTGTGAATCTGCTTGATCTAAACCTTGCTTGTCGGACTTCCTTGCTGTCTCTTCGATAATACGCTCAGTCTCAGCTTCAAGTCGTTTAATTCTGGCTTCTTGTTCTTTTTTATCTATAAACCCGCCGCCGCAACGGATAATATGCTCTAATGATTTTTGGGCTTCTTCAATTGTTGGCGTGAATATATACTTAACTTCTTTAACTACTTCACCAGTGGTTACATCTACCTGCTTTGAGTAACCTTGTTGAATCTCTCTTCTTGCAATTGAACTAGTCCGCTGTATGGCTTCTTCAAGAGACATTGTCTTCTCCGACTCAATCTTTTCCAACCTGGTTTTTATGTATTTTTGTATGTTAGGTTTTGTTAGGTTTTCATGTCCAATTGCCCTAGGTTGTTTATAGCCAGCTTTTCTTGCAGCGTCTGCCGCATTTCCGGAAATAATATACTCATCAGCAAAACGCTTTTGCTTGATTGTTAGTCTTGCCAACAAGATCACCTCTTCCTCGATTGTTTCTCCTTATTAAAAATTGCCCACTCGAAAACAAAACATAAATATTTATAAAGGAGGTTATGCAAAACGAAAACAAGTGGGCATTAAAAAAAGCACCCGGAGGTGCTTGGTAATAGCTATTGTCGTATATTAAAGCTTATAACCCTTTTTCTATATATATTTCTAATAATTCTTCTTTTGAAAGAGAGCATTCAACTAAATTTACAAATTCGGCTTTTTTTAGCTGTAATTGTCTTGCCATTACATTGATAAGAGAATCTGTAATTTCAGTTCCTCCATGGCTTAATTTCGTAAAATATCTGGTTTTTTTCCCATTATGATAGTACCTAAAATATATGTGGTCTTTACTTCGATCCTCTTCAAATCCCTTCGAGGATAAATTTTTACATATTTTACGTTTTTTAAGTACCATAACCAAATAATTTTTTCAAGCTGTTTAACTCTTCAGAACTTGCATTGTTCTCATTGATTATACCTTCACTAACATATTCTTTTAAAATTTTAAAATCGTCTTTAAGCATTTGTTCAGCTTCTTCAAATGAAGATCCATAACCAAATACATCATATTCATCACTAGTAAATAAGATATAATCTGATTCATAGACAACATTTACTGCTATTTTTTTATTTATAGATATGTCATCAAGAGAAATTATCCTGACTTCTCGGGTAGATTTTTTTGTTTCTTTCCCTGCATTTACTTGAATGAGATTAGTTGGAGATGTTTTTTTTAAATTACTTTCTTTTAAAATTTCTTGAATATGCGAATTTAAGTTAAATAAAACTTGAGGTCTAGTCAGCTGGCTGCTTGTATCATAAGTAATAG